>PJUD01000041.1_pt1 | contig 208703 bp, 173 predicted proteins | sample 1512341 | NCBI WGS metagenome assembly PJUD01 (sample SAMN08177675, study PRJNA422409) | Feces metagenome, whole genome shotgun sequencing project. | isolation source: Chicken feces (3) enriched on wood chips: beechwood xylan treatment | host: Gallus gallus | place: USA: Madison | collected...
GAAATTATGAACTCAAAGGCAGCAGAAATTGAAAGAGAAAACCCAATTATCGTGGGACTCGATATTGGTACTACCAAAATTTGTGTTACGGTTGGGAGACGTAGCTCAGGAAACAAAATTGAATTATTAGGTGTGGGCAAAGCTGACTCTGCAGGTGTAAGCAGGGGTGTGGTTGCTAATATCCAGAAAACTGTGGGAAGTATTTTAGAGGCTGTCGAGATAGCCGAAGCACAGTCTAATGTGGATATTAAAGTGGTGAATGTGGGAATTGCTGGCCAACACATCAAAAGTATTCAACACCGTGGAATATTTACCAAAACTGATGGTGATGATGAAATCATTCGACGCGATATCGAACGACTGATTTCGGATATGTATAAACTGGTACTGCCTCCAGGAGAAGAAATTATACATGTGTTACCACAGGAGTTTACGGTAGATAACGAACCGGGTATTCGCGAACCAATCGGTATGGCTGGTCGTCGTATTGAAGCAAATTTCCATATTATATCGGGACGTGTAACGGATATTAAAAATATCAAGAAATGTATTGATAATTCCAATCTGGAAGTTGCTGAATTGATTCTCGAACCTTTGGCGTCTTCTGAAGCTGTATTGGATGAAGACGAAAAAAATGCTGGTGTTGTATTAGTGGATATCGGTGGTGGAACCACAGATGTTGCCATCTTCCATGAAGGAATTATTCGTCACACTGCTGTGATTCCTTTAGGCGGTAATATTGTAACGGAAGATATCCGTCAGGGATGTTCTGTTTTGCGTTCTCAGGCTGAATTGTTGAAAACTCGTTTTGGATCAGCATTAGCTGATGAAAATAAAGAAAACGAAGTGATTTGTGTGCCAGGCTTGAAAGGCCGTGAACCGAAAGAAATTTCCGTTAAAAATTTGGCTTATATTATTCAAGCTAGAATGGAGGAAATCATTGAGCACGTGTACTATGAAATCAAATCTTCTGGATATGAAAATAAGCTGATCGGTGGTATTGTTATTACCGGTGGTGGTGCTCAATTAAAACATTTGGTACAACTTGTTGAGTATATTACTGGAATAGATTGTCGTATCGGATTTCCGAATGAATATCTTTCTAAGAATGAGGTTTTACCAAAACCGTTGTTTGAAGAATTGAAAAGTCCTTTGTATGCAACAAGTATTGGCTTGTTGATTAAAGGGATTCAATCGCATGAGGAAGAAGAAGATAGCCGTAGAGAAATGCACACCCCATCGAAAAAAGTGCAGGCAGCTACGGTGACAACGAAAGAGGTTTCTGAACAACAACAAAAAGAGCAAGGATTATTGTCATGGTTCAAACGTTTTATCAAAGACGGTAACGAAATCGATGACGCTAGTTTTTTAGATAAGAAGTAAGTTTTCCACAATAGTTGAAGTTTTCCACAATTTAACAAATGTGGAAAACTTTTGTTGAAATTATATTATTATTACATTACATATAGTGGGTTTGATTCGTTTTGATATCATCTTCATTGTAAGTTAAATAGGGATAAGTTATGTCAATACAGTTTGAAATGTTAAAAGAACAATCTTCAATAATCAAGGTTATTGGGGTTGGTGGTGGTGGCGGCAATGCCGTAAACCACATGTATAAACAAGGAATTAGTGGGGTAGATTTTATCGTGTGTAATACTGATGCGCAAGCATTGGAGTTAAGCCCGATCCCGAATAAAGTTCAATTGGGAATAAGTCTAACCGAAGGTATGGGAGCAGGAGCAGATCCTGATGTGGGTGAAAATTCAGCGATCGAGAGTATTGAAGATATCAAGCGTATGTTGGGTACCAATACCAAGATGTTGTTTATTACCGCTGGTATGGGTGGTGGTACCGGTACTGGTGCTAGTCCTGTATTGGCGAAAGCTGCCAAAGAATTGGGTATTTTAACTGTTGCTATTGTCACTACACCATTTACGTTTGAGGGCAAACGCCGTCGCTCTCAAGCGGAGGAGGGGTTGTCTGAGTTACGCAAATATGTAGATTCTTATTTGGTCATCTCAAATGATCGTCTTCGGGAGATTTTCGGAAATCTAACGATGACCGCGGCGTTCGCAAAAGCGGATGATATCTTGACGACAGCAGCAAAAGGTATTGCGGAAATTATAACGATCCCTGGTTATGTTAACGTCGATTTTAAAGATGTGCGTACAGTAATGAACGACAGTGGTGTTGCCATCATGGGGAATGCTGTTGCCGAAGGTGAAGATCGTGCATTACGTGCTGTAGAGGGAGCCTTGGCTTCGCCTTTATTAAAAGACAATGAGATTGAAGGCGCTCGCTATATTTTATTGAACATTACTTCTGGAACAAAAGAAGTAACAATGGATGAGGTGGCAATCATTACGGATTACATTCAGGAAAAAGCTGGTTTGTCAGCTGATTTGATCTGGGGTAACTGTATTGACGAGAACTTTGAAGATGAGTTGTCAGTAACAATTATTGCTACTGGTTTTCAAACATCTGAAGAACGCGATAAAGAACGCGAAAATACAAAAGTGTCTATGCCCTTAACTGCTGAACCGGCTAATTCTTTTATCAAACCTGTTTCACAGGTAGCACCAAGAGAAGTTCCAGCTACGAATAGTTTCGTAACTCCGGTTCAACGTGTGGATACACCGGCCCCTTCTTCCAATACCTCAACGCCAAATAATCTGCAATCTGATTTGTTCACCTCACCGAGAAATGTTGTACAACAACAGGTGGCTGTTGAGGAACCTCAGGTTATACGTCATGATTTAGGTTTTGATGGTGGTTATGAAGAAGAAACTTCATTTTCAGGAGATAGTGATTTTCAATTGAAAACTTCACCGTCTGTGTTTCAGTTTCAGATGCCAACAGTTTTTGATTCGTATACTGCCCCTTCCGCGTCGGCGTATGAAGAAAAACCAACCTTTTCATCCAGTACAACAAATGAACAAGTGGAGGTTCCACAGGTTGAGGAAGAGCAAGTTTCATTTGAAGATCAATTGGTTCGTACGAAAGAACGTATTCTACGGTTGAAGGAATTAAGCATGAAACTAAAATCTTCAAATGGTTTACACGAGCTTGAGAATGAGCCTGCTTACAAAAGAAAACAAATGTCATTGGAAGATACACCACATTCTTCACAATCTCAGGTGTCTCGTTTTACACTTTCGTTTGAAGATGGAAATACTGAAATCAGACCGAACAACTCTTTTCTACATGACAATGTAGACTAGTTGATTCACCATAAAATAATAAAAAGCCATCCAATCGGATGGCTTTTTTAGTATCTTTAAATACCGAAATAAGACAATTATACAAGCTATGACGACAAAATTAAATAACCCTGTATGGGTAATGAGTTCTGCATTTGATAAATTATCCTTACCGGAGTTGATCCAGACGACCAAAAGGATCGGCGCTGGGGGGATAGACCTTTGTGTGTTTAGAAAAGACGGTACCCGTGAAGATCATACTGCAACGCATTTAGACTATGACGATTTTACGCCTGCAAAAGCAAGGGAAATTATTGAGTTATTCAATCAGGTTGATTTAAAACTTTCGCTTGGTGCTTTTGAAAATATGATTGGAGGCGACCCTGAACAACGCGTGAAGAACCAAAATCATTTACTAAAATTGATCCGTATTGCACATTTGCTTGGTGGCGATGAAAATAACGTCAAGGTAGGGACATTTGTAGGCTATAACCACGAATTGGGCAATCAAATTGATGGATTTCAAAAAAATCTCGAAGAATACAAACGCGTATTTGCCCCAATTGTTAATTATGCAGAAAGTTTAGGTGTAACCATACTTTATGAAAACTGCCCAATGGAAGGATGGCGCTCCTCACGTTATAGCTCTACCTATAACAATCTTCCCGCTGTGCTAGCCGCTCGTAAATTAATGTATGCGATGATTCCGAGTAAAGCGCATGGCGAGATCTATGACCCTTCACATGATGTTTGGCAAAATACAAATCCAATTGAGGTCATTCGTAATACAGATATCAGCCGTTTACAGCGTATACATGTGAAGACTACACGTAATTTACAGACTGCTGCACGTATTGATTGGGGGGGAATGTATCCAATGCAACATGTTGACGCTGAATTGGCTAAAAAGGCCAATGTGAGTATTCCGGGACATGACTGGGATAGACATCACTACGAAGCAATGCTGCCTGGCTTTGGCGGATCCGACAGTATGGATTGGCGCGGTTTCGTTGACTTATTACAAGAACGCGGCTTTAGTGGGCCTTTTGAGATCGAAAATGAAGCGAAAAATTCGAAAGATACAGGTGATTTTTCTGCAACGGTTCAAGGATTTACGACCTGCCTCAACTTTTTAGCACCGATGTTATGGGATTTAGAAGCAGAGGTGGGGTATTCTTATAAGAAATCTCAACCTTTAAAAGACCTGAACGTAAAAGATGTTCCAGTTGTTACGATGGATGAGTTAAGCTAGAATACGAAATACACTCCAACAAAATGACTAATTGTTGGAGTGTATTCTGAAAAGTTCGATAAGTTCGGGGATATTAGAAACATTGAGTTTTTCGAAGATCCTACTTTTATATGTGCTCACGGTTGAAGGGCTTAACTCCAATAAGCTAGATACTTCGATAATACCAAGTCCCTTTATCAATTGCTTAGCAACGTCCACCTCTCTATTTGACAAACGTGCCAACGGATTTAGTTTTGTCAATTCAGACTTGCTTTGTGTCAATTTCTGGATGTATAGATCCTGGACGGTGCTCGACATATACTTTCCTCTATCCTGAATAGCCAAAATTGCATTGGAAAGTTCAGCCATAGCCGTTGTTTTGTTGAGATAACCTACCGCTCCTGCTTCGATATAACGTAAAGCATATAGGGATTCGTCATAAGACGAGAAAATCAAAATTTTGATGCTCGGCCGAATTTGAAGGATTTCCTCAACGACGCGTATATTATTTCCTCCGGGCATATTAATGTCCAACAATAACAGGTCGAAATCCTCTACCTTTATTTTTTCAAGAACCTCGTCAAAGGTTTCAGCTTGGAATATTTCTGCCTTTTGAAGAGTTTCTTTAATAATAACGGAGGCTCCTAACCGTACAATACCGTGGTCGTCTGCTATAAGAATCTTTTTCATAGATATGCTATCTGATGCTGGGCTTTAATTACCGTATGAAATAAAGTACTAACAATATACAATATATCTTGATATTTTACTAGTTAACGTGCAAATATAAGAAATTAAGTTAACAAAAATTGAGGCCGAGCGCGTTGCGTATTTTTTTATAGCAACAGTGATCGGATTAAAAAATATAGGATAATATAAGTTAACGATAAAAAATTAGCATATTTTAATTAGATTTATGTGACAATTACTAGTTTTGTCATAATTTATGGACTAAAAAATTTAAATATGGGATTTTTAAAAGAGTTTAAAGAGTTTGCAATGCGCGGCAGCGTGGTCGATCTGGCTGTCGGTGTTGTTATCGGTGGAGCCTTTGGTAAAATTGTCACTTCATTGGTTGACGATATTATCATGCCGCCCATTGGTTATTTAACAGGCGGTGTTGATTTTTCATCCAAAAAATTGATTTTAAAAGCCGCAGATGAAGCTACTAAGCAAGCTGAAGTATCTATTAATTATGGAAACTTTATTAATGTAGTTATTCAGTTTTTAATTGTAGCGTTCTGTATTTTCTGTGTTATCAAAGCTTTGAATTCATTAAAACGTAAAGAAGAGGCAGCGCCTGCTGCACCTGCAGCACCGACAAAAGAAGAAACCCTGTTGACTGAGATCAGAGATATTCTAAAAAATAAATAGTATAAAATATATACCTCATCTGTAAAAAACAGCAGCGGCAAACGGTGCTGTTTTTTATTTTGTGGCAAGAGAAAAATTGATTTTTAAAGCTGTGGCTGAATAAATTAGCTTGTCTGCTTCATATTAACTTTAAATGTTCGTAATATTGTTTGTTTTTGTCTAAAATAAACTTTACTTTTGCATTCCTCTTGGGGAGTTTTGTATTAATTGAAGTAAGAACAAATTAGCATAATAGCGTCATGAAAAGAACATTTCAGCCATCGCAAAGAAAAAGAAGAAACAAACACGGTTTTAGAGAGCGTATGAGCTCTGCAAACGGTAGAAGAGTATTAGCTTCACGTAGAGCTAAAGGTAGAAAACGTCTTACAGTGTCTGACGAATACCGTCACAAAGGTTAATCTTTGACAAGGATCGGTGGCCGCTTATAAGAGCATTTTCTAATAAGATCAAGTCATCGTATGAAAAATACATTTACAAAAGAAGAACGGTTATGTGCGAAAAGGCGTATTGATGCGCTTTTTAAAAGCGGTTCTTCTTTTGTTTTGTATCCATTTAGGGTTGTTTTTATCTTCGAGAAAAACAACTTGACTGACGATATTCCCTCCAGTCAGTCTATCATTTCCGTATCCAAACGTAGGTTCAAAAGAGCAGTTGATCGCAATTCGATTAAGCGAATGATGCGTGAGAGTTACCGTTTACAAAAATCGAATGATTTGATTCCATTTTTGTTGAAACATAATGTAACTTTGTATTTAGCTATTCAATATGTAGGCAAGCAGATCTTAGCGTATGATGTGTTTAGCACTGCAATGAATAAAATGCTGAAAAAATTGCAGGATGAATGTGCTGAAGCTTATTTGGAAAAAGGGGATTAAACCCTTATTTAGTTTTATTTTCTTGGCTATTATTCGTTTCTACCAAGTTTTTATCTCACCATTTTTAGGCGCCAATTGTAGATATACACCTACCTGCTCTCAGTACGGTAAGGAAGCTATTCTCAAATATGGTCCTTTTAAAGGTGGCTGGATGGCTTTGAAACGAATTGCGCGTTGCAACCCCTGGGGTGGCCATGGGCATGATCCTCTACCTTGATTTCTATAACGATGATGAATAATTTAATTTTACAAATTGATACATCAACCGCTGTATGTTCGGTTGCCTTGAGTGAAAATGGTCAAACGCTACAAGTTATCGATCTCGATGAACCAAATGCGCATGCGGCTAAATTGACGATTTTGATTGAGGAAATTCTTAAACAGACAAGCCGAAAGATGCAGGATTTAAATGCTGTCGCGGTGAGTATGGGACCAGGTTCGTATACAGGCTTGCGGATCGGTGTGTCTACGGCCAAAGGTCTCTGTTATGCGTTAGATATACCTTTGATTGCTATTAACACGTTAGAAGCGTTGTTTTTAGGGTATAAGGGGCAATTTGGTTTAAAAAAAGATGAAGCTTACCTTCCTATGCTCGATGCCCGTCGTATGGAAGTGTATTCAGCAGTTTATAATCATGATGCTACGTTGGAGAGAGCGACATCTGCGGAAATCATCGATGTTGATTATTTCAATGAATTATTGCTGAACTACCATCGTGTCCATTTATTTGGTTCGGGAGCCGATAAATTCCAGGATTTGTTCAGTGCAACAGATCGCGTGGATGTGCTGAGCGGATTTAAAGTTTCGGCGGCTTTTCTATCGCCGTTGGCCTTTGATAAATTTCAGCGGAAAGAGTTTGAGGATGTTGCTTATTTCGAGCCATTCTATCTTAAAGATTTTGTGGTTACCCCTGCAAAGAAAAAGGTTGGCCTATTATAGCCAACCTTTTCTTTTGAACCACAGATAAATCGCAAGGGATATGGCGACCATTATTCCGATGGCCACTGGATATCCATAGTACCATTCTAATTCGGGCATATTTTTGAAATTCATTCCATAAATTCCTGCCACAAAAGTGATTGGCATAAAAAATACGGAAAAAATCGTTAGGATGCGCATAATCTCATTGGTGTGATTAGACGAGATATTGAAATACACATTCAGTAGTTGTGCTACATTTTCCGATAAGTTTTCGTACAAGGTTGATGTCCGGACCTGGAGATCTTTTAAATCGCGGGTGTACACATCTTTTTTGGACGAGGAATGAAAATGCTCAACGACCTCTCTGTAGAGAAAGATGACCTTTCGTGCAACATCAATCTGCCTTTTGATAAAATAGAGGTTTTTCAGTATGGGCTGTTGTTTCATGCGTTTGAGGAATATCAATTCTTCGTATGCATCGATGCGTGTTGAAAGTTGCTCTAAAGTTTGACTAAAGGTGAATACAGCCGCAGTCGTGATAAATACAGCCAGTTTACGGCTATTTTTTGTCTTGATGGACGTAAATTCAATGTTCTTGAGTTTTTCTAAAAATTCGATGCGACGTTTGTGCACAGTAATCACAAAATCGCTTCCGTAGAAGATGGTCAGGCGGTCGGTGACTTCTCCGATACTGTCTGAATTTTCTTTGAAATTGTCCGACATGACACGGAGAATAACAAAGGTATAATTCTCAAATTCTTCAATTTTCGGTAGATGTTCTGGTTCTTTGGAATCCTTGATCGAGGCTTCATTCAAATTGAAGCGCTCTTTGATGAAGGTGAAGTCTTCTGAGGTTGGCTCAGCTATATCTATCCATTCGTAGTTTGCGATTTCCTTTTCAACAATCGTTCTGACCATAAATCTAATTTTAGTAAGGACAAGATAAGAAAGAAAATAAAAAAAGCCATCAACTCAGTTGATGGCTTTCCTAAATTATTATGATCTTCTATTTGTTTGAAGATTTATATTCTTCGTTTAACTGTTTGATTACTTCATTCGTGATTTCCAACGATGGATCAGCATACAATACTGTCGGATTGGTTTTCGAATAGGTCAATACCAGTTTGTAGCCATTTTCTGCAGCATGTTTTTTCAGGAATTCGGTAATTTTATTATAAACATTGTTGAACTCTTCAGACTCGTCTTTCGCAATAGAGGAAGAAGCTGTTTGATCTAGGCGGGCAAGCTCATCTTGTTTACGTGCCAGTTTTTGTTCAGTAGCTTGTCTATCAGGTGCAGACATTGTAGCTGCATTTTTTTGATATTCGGCAACTTCGCGTTGGAATGCAGTACTTTTAGATTGTAGATCTGTTTGTGCTTTCTTTACCTTGTTTTCAAGCTTTGATTTAATATCCTTAAAATATTGATATTTTTCAGAAAGTGAATCCGAGTTTAAATAGACGATTTTATCTTTGTTACTTCCCTGGCTCTCCTTGCTTACCGTATTGGAATCATTTTTTGCAGGTTCGTTTGCTGTTTTTGCACCTTGGTTACATGATGCAATAGTTCCAACCAATAAAAGGCCAAAGGAAACTTTCGATACAATTGAAAATATAGTGTTCATTTTTTTGTTATTTGCAAATTATTACTGAAAACAAACCTAACATAAAAAAATCGAAATTCTAGTTTTTAGTAATAAAAAAGTAAAATTATCCTGTGTATTATAATTCGGAATATAGGTTCAATACTTGTTCACGGACTTGATAAATCGGCCAAAATTTCGTATTTTTGAATATTACATTTAAGAGGTTTTCAATGAGCGAAGAAAATAAGAATGCATCCACCTATTCGGCCGATAATATTCAGGTATTAGAGGGTTTAGAAGCGGTTCGTAAGCGTCCATCCATGTATATTGGTGACACCGGTGTGAAAGGATTGCACCATTTGGTATATGAGGTTGTTGATAATTCAATCGATGAAGCTGTAGCAGGATATTGTACAGATATCTTTGTTACTATCCATAAAGATAACTCGATTTCTGTCCGGGATAACGGGCGGGGTATTCCTACAGGGATCAACAAAAAAGAGAATAAATCAGCCCTAGAGCTTGTAATGACAGTATTGCACGCCGGAGGTAAATTTGATAAAGATACATACAAGGTTTCTGGTGGTCTGCATGGTGTTGGGGTTTCCTGTGTGAATGCGCTCTCTACCCTTTTAAAGGCAGAGGTTCATCGCGATGGAAAGATTTTCCAGCAGGAGTACCAAATTGGTAAACCCTTGTATGATGTGAAAGAAGTTGGTGTTTCGGATAAGACGGGTACGATTGTAACGTTCCACCCGGATGCGACAATTTTCACGCAGACTACTGTTTATAATTACGATACATTGGCCAACCGTCTTCGTGAGCTTGCATTTTTAAATAAAGGTGTGAGCTTGACGTTGAATGATGAGCGTGAGACTAATGAAGACGGTTCTGAAAAGAAAGAAACATTCTATTCAGAGGGCGGTCTGAAAGAGTTTGTGAAATTTTTGGATGGTAACCGTCAGTCGTTGATTCCTGAGCCAATTTATGTTGAAGGTGTGAAACAAGGTATCCCTGTTGAACTGGCTTTACAATATAACGATACGTATTCGGAGAATGTCCATTCTTATGTGAATAACATCAATACGATTGAAGGCGGTTCTCACGTTGCAGGTTTCCGTCGTGGTTTGACACGTACCTTGAAAGCATATGCGGACAAGTCAGGTTTGCTTAAAAATTTAAAAGTGGAAATTACCGGTGATGACTTCCGCGAGGGATTGACAGCTGTAATTTCAGTAAAGGTTGCAGAACCTCAATTTGAAGGGCAAACCAAAACAAAATTAGGTAACTCCGAGGTGATGGGGGCTGTAGATGTTGCTGTTGGTGAGATCTTAGGTGTTTATCTGGAAGAGAATCCACGTGAGGCAAAATCTATTGTTCAAAAGGTTGTTATTGCAGCTCAAGCACGTGCTGCTGCACGTAAAGCCCGTGATTTGGTTCAACGTAAAACCGTTATGGGGGGCTCTGGACTTCCGGGTAAATTGGCCGACTGTCAAGACAACGATCCTACGAAATGTGAGATCTATTTTGTCGAGGGGGATTCTGCGGGTGGTACTGCCAAGTCTGGTCGTGATAGAAAGCATCAGGCGATCATGCCTTTACGTGGTAAGATCCTGAACGTCGAAAAAGCAATGGAACATAAGATCTACGAAAATGAGGAGATCAAAAATATGTTTACAGCTTTGGGGGTGAGTGTAGGTACTGCCGAAGATGCTAAGGCACTGAATCTTGAAAAATTACGTTATCACCGCATCATCATCATGACCGATGCCGATGTGGATGGGTCCCACATTACAACATTGATCCTCACGTTCTATTTCAGATACATGAAGGAATTGATCGAAAGGGGATACGTATATATCGCTACACCGCCGCTATACTTGGTGAAAAAAGGGAAAGAGCATGAGTACGCTTGGAATGAAGACCAACGTATCAATGCGATTCAACGTTTGAAAGGAAGTGGTAAAGAGGATAGTGTACACGTACAACGTTATAAAGGTCTTGGAGAGATGAATGCTGAACAGTTATGGGATACCACCATGAATCCTGAAACGCGTACTTTAAGACAAGTAACGATTGAAAATGCTGCGGAATGTGACCGTATCTTCTCGATGTTGATGGGTGATGAAGTTGCTCCACGTCGTGAATTTATCGAAAAAAATGCACGTTATGCTAAAATTGATATTTAATTGATCTGATCATAAAAGAATAAAAAAAGCCTGATGAAATTTTTCATCAGGCTTTTTTTATTCTTTTATATTTCCTAATTTCATAGGAGTGAACCGTTTTTCTGCCGGGATAAAAGGTTCATCGCCTAGCATTTAGCCAATATTAATTAAAACCTATTATGAAATATTGTAGCAAGATTTTGCTCTTTATAGGTTGTTTTATTGGACTAACCTGTATGGCGCAAACAAATGAAAAAATCGATCTCCAAGACTTATTTGAAAGCTTATCGGAACAACTTCCTGAGGGTGCTGATCTGAGTGAATTCACTGAAAAGTGGTATCATTATCTCAAACATCCGATCGATCTCAACAAAACTGATGGCAGAGAACTCACTGAATTACAGTTTTTGGATCCTTTATTAATCGAGCACCTATTGGACCATAGAGCCATTTCAGGAGATTTTATCGACGTACTCGAACTACAGGCCATTGATGGATTTAATGAGCGGATAATCAGTTTGCTGTTACCTTTCGTAAGGGTAGGTCCGGAATCTCCCCTTGAAACCCTGAAATCGAGAAATTTTAAACAGGAATTTTTAATACGGTACGCCAGGATACTCGAAAAAGCAAAGGGCTACCGTATAGTCGATTCGACGAAATCCCATTATCTTGGCGATGCCAATCGCTATGCTTTTCGGTATAGAGCCCAGTTAAACGATGGGTTTCATCTCGCGGTTAATATGGAGAAAGATGCGGGGGAGCCATTTTTTAGAGACAGGCAAAAAATGGGATTTGATTTCTATAGCCTAAGTATATCGATAAAGTCTTTAGGCCTTTTCAGAAATATCGTGATCGGTGACTATGTTTTGCAATTTGGCCAGGGACTCAGTATGTGGAATGGTTTGAATTTTGGAAAAGGGGGATTGGTACAGCATACTGCAAGACAAGGGATCGGCGTAAAGTCATATACGTCATTAAATGAGGCTAATTTTATGCGTGGCATTGCCGGGACATTACAGATTAGGCACATTGAAATTACACCTTATTTCTCCTACCAATCCATTGATGGAAAAGTTAACCGTACTACTTCTCCGCCTACGATTTCAACTATCGCAAGCTCAGGCCTGCATCGGACTGCAACCGAACAGCAATACCGTCACGCAGCATCGCAACTAGCCTATGGATTGAATCTATTGTGGCGCTATAAACGGTTCAAAATGGGTGTTCATTTCAATCAGACACAATTGAATGTCTTTAAAACAAAAGGCAATGGTATACGGCAAAAGGCGGACTTTGAGGGTGATTTTTTGCGCAATATAAGTCTATATGCAAACTATACGATTCGGAATGCTTATTTATTTGGTGAGTACGCAAACAGCATGGATGGCGGTTCAGCACTGTTAGTAGGATCTATCATAAGTTTACATCCACGTTTATCATCAGTTATATTGCTTCGGGACTATAAGCAAAATTTTCATACTTTTTATGGACAGGGATTTGGTGAATCGGATAACAGCTCCAACGAGCAGGGGGCTTATTTGGGATTAACGTATCAATTGGGTAGAAAATTGCTCTGGTCCAATTATGCGGATATATTTCGTTTTCCGGGAGCCAAGTATCAGGCTGATACGCTATCTACAGGCGCTGATTTTTTTAGCCAGCTGAGTTATATGTGGTACAAAAGAGGCCAACTTTCATTGCGCTATCGCAACCGATTGAAACAAGTTAATTACCAGGGAGCGGGACAAACCGAGCATGGGCTTGTGAATACCGGCAAACAGCAGTTCAGGGTAGAATTTCATTACCGTCTAAGTTCAATATGGACGATTCGCTCCCGTGTTGAAGCCAATCTATTCCAAAAAGAGTATCAGGAGAATAGTTTTGGTTATATGCTTTATCAAGATGTGTTCTGGAAGTCTAGCGCTGGAAAATTCCAGTCGAATATGCGCGTTGCCTATTTCGATGCGGCAAGTTATGATAATCGGATTTATGCCTATGAGCAGGATGTGTTATACGCCTCGGGTTTTGGAATGTACAATACAAAGGGATGGAGAATGTATTTCAACCTGCAGTATCGGTTAAATCGCCATCTTCAGGTATGGGCCAAATATGCGGTCTATTATTATCCGGGGCGGGAGAATATCGGGACTGGATTGGACCAAATTGAGGGGAATAGAAAGTCAGAGATTAAGGTACAGTTGCGGTGGCAGTTATGAAAGAGTTGAGTTTTCAGCAAAGGTTGGAGCGACTTCCTACGCTTAAGCTTGCTGTCCCATATCTTGTGACGCTTCTTCTGGCACCTCGATTGCCTATGTCGCTCCATATTTTCCAATGGGTTCAACAGCTATTAGTTGTGCTGGTTTTGATAACGTGTTGTTGTTATTTATTAAAGGGAAGAATTCGTCAATATGGTTACACCTGCGGGTATTATGTGTCTGTTGTATTATTTGGGATTTTTCAATTTTGGCGTGAGGACCCTTTGGTCACAACCAGTCATTTCTCCCATATCATGACGGATAGCTATGTTGTCAAAATTATTGAAGAGCCCAAGGTGAAGGGGGATTTTATTCGTTGTTCGGCAGAAGTAATAGGGGCTTACCAAAAAGGTGAATTTGTTGAAACTACAGGTAGACTAATGTTATCTTTAAAATCCAGCCAGAAGAACCCATTGCAGTTTGGTGATCTATTGTGGTTAAAAGGTCAAGTAAAGGAAATAGCTCCGCCATTCAATCCAATGGAATTTGATTATAAGGAATATTTGAAAAGGCGGCATATCTATCATGAAGCTTTCGCAGTCTTTGGTCGGTATAAGCTGATCAGTAGGAGAGAAACAATGGCTTTTTCCTTGACTGGGCTTGCCTTACAAATAAGGCGGTTTTTTTTGGTCAAGCTTCGTCCTCATATTAAAAGGGAGGAACACTTTGCTATAGCGTCAGCCTTATTATATGGCTCCCGGAGCGATATCAGTGCCGAAAGCATCCAGGCTTTTACCAATACGGGAACAATACATGTGTTAAGTGTATCGGGAATGCATGTTGCTGTTTTATTCGGTTTTTTATCCCTTATTTTCAAGCGCATTGCCTGGCCTTCCTATCTTAGATGGCTGCCACTAATTTTGTTATGGAGTATGATCTGGATATATGCTTTTATTGCCGGTCTTGATCCACCCATTACACGGGCGGCTATTATGATTAGCTTTGTGCTGTGTGCACAGCATTTTAAACGAAGTTTTTCAACACTGAATTCGCTTATTATTGCCGCATTATTGATTCTGCTTGTGGTTCCACGAGCTGTCGTCGATGTGGGGTTTCAGCTGTCCTTTCTAGCCGTTTTGGGTATGACGATATGTTCGCCGCTTGTCGAAGAATTCCTTCCGGTCAAAAGACCGATATCACGGCTTTTGAGAGATGTTTTGGCTGTTTCTATTGCTGCGCAGCTATTGACCACACCGCTGAGCTTGTATTATTTTGGGCAATTTCCGACGTATTTTCTGATAGCCAATGTATTAGTCGATTTGCCTTCAACCTTAGTGATGTATCTTGGTTTTATCATGACAATCAACCCAATACAGGTGCTTAACGATTTATTGGGTTTCCTATTGGAGCATCTCATTGCTTTCATCTTATCCTGTTTGAAATTTATCGAACATTTGGCTTTCTCAACAATAAAAGTTGCACCTATGGGACTGGAGCTGCTATTCTTGACCTATTTTGCACTATTTTCTTTTTTATATGCTTTTCAATGGAAAGATAAAAAATACGTTTGGCTAGGGGGATGCTGTGCAATTGGAATACTATTGATCACTGCGCAAGAATACCTAGAAAATAAAGATGTAGAACGGTTTCGGGTCTATAATACGAAACATGAGTTGACGATCGGGTATTTCAACGATGGGCGCGGTATCGTTTACAGCACATTTGATTCTGTGCAATCCCCAGGCTTGCAATATGCATGTGGAAGAGAAATCCAATTATTGACGCGGGAAAAAGTTCAGTTTGTAGCTTTGAATGGTCGGGAGCGGAAAAACTACCTTGTTACGCTACCTTTAGGTAGAATTGCCATTTTATCGCATGCAGGGGGAACAATGACGCATGCCGACCTTGTCATTGTCAGAAAAAATTTACTAAATGGTTTACCGCGTTTATTGAAGCAAATTAGACCAAAACTTGTTATACTGGATGGATCCAATTCAATGGAGAAATCCAAGCATACAAAACGTATGTTGGATAGTTTGGGGATACAGAATTATCTCATGAAAGATAATTTTGCGTATGTTTGGGATAAGGAGAACTTATGACGCAAGATAGTATATCAATCTTAAGGCAATACTGGGGATTCGATTCATTTAGACCCCTGCAGGAAGAAATTATTCAATCGGTCATTTCAGGTAAAGATACACTGGCTTTATTGCCGACTGGTGGCGGAAAGTCGATTTGTTTTCAAGTACCTGCCTTGATGCGGGAAGGGATTTGTATTGTCGTTACACCGCTCATAGCATTGATGAAAGATCAGGTTGAGCATTTGAGAAAAAATGGAATTCAAGCGGTCGCGATTTATGCTGGAATGCGGAAGAGGGAGGTGGATATAACATTGGACAATTGCGTCTATGGTCAAATAAAATTTCTCTATCTTTCTCCTGAAAGATTGTACAATGATATCGTGAGGGAGCGCATACGATTTATGAATGTAAATCTTTTTGCGATAGACGAAGCACATTGTATTTCTCAGTGGGGGTATGATTTCAGACCACCCTATTTAGAACTCGCTAAGTTACGGGAACTGCACCCCAAGGTTCCTTTTCTGGCCCTTACAGCGACTGCAACTGAGCGTGTCATTAGCGATATACAACAAAAACTGAATTTTCCGAAAGAAAACGTATTTGTCAAAAGCTTTCTCCGCGACAATTTGGCTTATATGGCCATTGAGGAAGAGGATAAGATGGGACGTATGGTCCGCATCATACACAAGTTGGGTGGATCCGGTATTGTCTATGTCAGAAACCGGCGGGAAACGCAGGAGATAGCCCGTATTTTGGTCAATAATGGCATTTCGGCAGATTATTACCATGCCGGGCTCACGGGGCAGGAACGCGATCAGAAACAGCAAGGGTGGATGACAAATGTTGTTCGCGTTATTGTAGCCACAAATGCATTTGGGATGGGAATTGATAAACCCGATGTACGGTTTGTCATTCATCTCGATTTGCCTGATTCGCTGGAGGCCTATTATCAAGAAGCCGGTAGGGCAGGAAGAGATGGCAAGAAGGCCTATCCCGTTATTCTTTATCAAAAGGCAGATGAGCGGAAACTTGTCGATAATTTGCAAGCGAGCTTTCCTGATATTCCATTTATTCAACAGACCTATCATTACCTTTGTAATCATTTTCAGATTCCCTATGGTTCTGGAGAAGGAGTGACTGTAGATTTTGATGTTGTTGCATTTGCAAAAAAATATCAGCTGCCGTTGGTTCCTGTTATGAATGCGCTGAAGTTTCTGGAGCGGGACACTTGGTTGGTTTTGTCAGAAGCTGTCACAATACCTTCACGCTTTAAGTTTGAAATTGATAGCGCCGAATTGTATAAAGTTCAGGTGCAGTATGTCAAATATGATAAGCTTATTAAGGCTATTTTGCGCAGCTATGGTGGTGTATTTGAAAACTATATCCTCATCAATGAATATGAATTTGCACGTAAGTTAGGTCTGCCTTATGCTCGTGTTGTCGAGCTGTTGAAGTCGTTGGAGACACTGGAAATAGCGAGCTATCTGCCTTCTACAGATGCACCACAATTGACCTTTTTGCAGAACCGAGTCGATTACAAACACCTGCATATCGATCATATTTTTATTCGCGATCGCCATCAGGTGAAGGAAGAGGAAGTCAATGGCATGATCGCTTATATTGAACAGAGCAATTGCCGCAGTCAGTCGCTGTTGTTATATTTTGGAGAGAAAAATGCGGGATTCTGTGAAGTATGCGATTTGTGTCTGATCCGCAATCATCAGGAAAAGAAGCGGGCAAAAATAAAAGCAGAAATCAAAAGCAGTTTACTCGCTGGAGCTAAAAATATTCACGATTTGGTGGCGAGTCTGACGATAGGTACAGAAAAGAAAAGAATAGAGATCATCCGTGATCTCCTGGACGCGGAAAAGATCCGCTTGGTGGATAATCTCTATTCTTGGAATACCTTGTTTTAAGCTATTTTTCGACGGGAAGATTGAGCTCTTCACGTCCCCATTCTGACCAGGAGCCATCGTATACACGGATTTGCTCGTGCCCGGCAAGGTGAGCGGCAAATGCTAAGATTGTGGCCGTGATTCCCGATCCACAGGAGAAAATGTATTCATTTCCGGTCGCGTTAAAATGATCAAATTGCTGTTTCAATTCATCAACGGGTTTATAAACGATTCCATCAAATAATTCTTCGAAAGGTAGGTTTTTGGAATGGGGGATATGCCCACCATGAAGGCCTTTCCGGGGTTCAGCTACTAAGCCGCTGAATCGACCTTTACTTCTGGCGTCAAAAATATTCACTTGAGCATCCCGATAGTGGGTTAAGACGTACTCTTTATCGGCATACAGATTTGCTTGAAATTGCGCTTTAAAGTTGCCGGCTTTTGCAGCGGTTGTATACTGGTCTACGACTGGCAGATTGCTGTTTTTCCAAGCGGGAACACCACCATTTAAAATATAGACCTGTTCAAATCCCATCACTTTAAACATCCACCAGGCCCTTGGGCTTGAATAAACGCCCCATCTGTCATATAATACGACCGTACTATCCTGATTTATTCCCAAACTTTGCATTTCCCTTTCGAATACCGCTGCAGAAACGAGGGTATGCGGTAATTTGGAAGTAGCATCCGAAAGTTTCCCTTCGATGTCAAAAAATTGAGAATGGGGAAGTACTTCGAACTTGGTATCCTTGATGGATTGACCAACTTTGTCGATGGTGCAATCGAGGAGGACAATGTCTGTATGCTGTCCCAGTGATTCCTGAAGTTCTGTGGGGTTAATTAAGGCTGATTTGAATGACATAACAATAACGTTTATTGATACAAAATTACAAAAGCATCCCTATAAAAACAAAGCGGCTGTCCTTTTCGAACAGCCGCTTTTTATGGATTGAAATTGCTAATTACTTAGCGTTTTTATCATTTTCCATTTGCTCTTTCAATTGAGCTAATACGTCTAAGTCGCCTAAAGTAGATTTTTCAACAGAATCTTTTACTTTTTTCACAGCTGAAGACTCAGCTTTAGCGTCTTTTTTACGGTTGTTAGACTCTTCTTTGCGAGCTTCTTCTTTCTCTTCTTCCCAGATACGAGAGTGAGAAATTACCAAACGTTTGTTCTCTTTGTTGAACTCGATGATTTTGAATGAAGTAACTTCATCAACTTTCAATGAAGAACCGTCTTCTTTAACAGAGTGTTTAGAAGGACAGAAACCTTCAACACCGTATTGTAAAGCTACGATATCACCTTTGTCACCAACTTTGATCACAGTACCTTCGTGGATAGAACCTTCAGTAAAGATCGTTTCGAAAGTATCCCAAGGGTTTTCTTCCAATTGTTTGTGACCTAAAGATAATTTACGGTTTTCTTCATCTAATTCTAAAACAACTACGTCTAATGTTTCACCAACTTTAGTGAATTCGTTAGGGTGGTTGATTTTTTTAGACCAAGATAAATCAGAGATGTGGATCAAACCGTCGATACCTTCTTCTAACTCAACAAATACACCGAAGTTAGTCATGTTTTTAACAACAGCTGTTTGTTTAGAACCTACAGGGTAACGCTCAGTGATGTTTTTCCAAGGATCTGGAGTCAATTGTTTGATACCTAAGCTCATTTTACGCTCATCGCGATCTAACGTTAAGATTTGCGCTTCGATCTCATCACCAACTTTCAAGAACTCTTGTGGAGAACGTAAGTTTTGTGACCAAGACATTTCAGAAACGTGGATCAAACCTTCAACACCAGGGATGATTTCTAAGAAAGCACCGTAATCAGCAACTGTTACGATTTTACCTTTAACTTTAGAACCAACTTCTAATGCAGTATCCAAAGATTCCCAAGGGTGCTCAGATAATTGTTTCAAGCCTAAAGCGATACGTTTTTTCTCATCATCAAAGTCTAATACAACAACGTTGATTGTTTGATCTAGCGATAAAACTTCTTTTGGATGCTCGATACGACCCCAAGAGATATCTGTGATATGCAATAAACCGTCAACACCACCTAAGTCGATGAACACACCGAAGTCAGTGATATTTTTAACTGTTCCTTCTAATACTTGACCTTTTTCTAATTTAGCAACGATTTCAGATTTTTGGTTTTCTAAGTCGTTTTCAATTAATACTTTGTGTGATACGACAACGTTTTTGAATTCGTGGTTGATTTTCACAACTTTGAATTCCATTGTTTTACCTACGTATACATCGTAGTCACGGATAGGTTTGATATCGATTTGAGATCCAGGTAAGAATGCTTCAACACCTTTGATATCAACGATAAGACCACCTTTAGTACGGCTCTTAACGAAACCAGTAATGATTGCATCATTTTCCAATGCCTCATTGATAGCTTCCCAAGATTTTTGAGTTTTAGCACGTTTGCGAGAAAGTACTAATTGACCGTTAGCATCTTCTTGAGATTCAACGAATACGTCAACTTTGTCACCAACTTTTAATTCTGGTAAGTCACGGAATTCTGATAAAGAAACTAAACCGTCAGATTTGAAACCAACATTTAAGACTACGTCTTTGTTGTTGATAGAAACTACAGTACCTTCAATAATTTCACCTTGGTTAACTTGGTTGAAAGTATCTGCGTATTGTGCTTCAAGTTTAGCGCGTTCAGCATCGCTATAATTTCCGAAACCTTTATCATTTGCATCCCAGTCAAATTCACCTTCTGGTGTGATCCAAGTGTTTGATTTGATTTCGTCGATTAAGTTTGAATCAGCTTCTGATTCAATTTTTTCAGTGTCTTTCACTACTTTAGTGTCAGCACCTTGTAGCTCTGCGTTTTTCGCTGCTAATTCTTTTTCTGCTTCTTGTTTTTTTGCCATTAATTAATTTTCTCCTTTTTCCTACTTTGTAGGAGTTGCAAAGGTACAAAAAAACTTTAAATGCAAAATTTTATTTTTCTTATTTTATTGAAAGACTTTCAGTTATAGGGGACTTTTTACATGCCAGCCCCGTAGGGGATGGTATTTGAATTGTACTATTGCTAATTCTCGACTTTATTTGCGGAAATCCTTTTCCGATAAAATAGATTTTAAGTGGCTGAAGACGACTTAGTCATCTCGCTTAAAAGAGTTGAAAATGCGTGGCTTGGCAATAACAATGGTTTGTTTGGACAGCGCTATTGCCGCATTAAGCTCATATCCCAATAATAAAATAAGCGTATTCAGGTAAATCCAGAGCATAATGACGATCAATGTCCCAATGGATCCATACAGTTTGTTATATGCACCGAAATGATTGATATAAAAGGTAAATATTGAAAACGTCAATATCGCTAAAATGGTAGCCATAGAAGCTCCTGGACTGAAGAGTTTCCATTTATTGGAGTTGGAGGGACCAAATTTGTAAATACAACTTACGGTGAAAAAGTAAATAGCAAATATGATCAACCATCGGGCTACTTTAAGTAGAATAGCCCAGAAGCTGGATTTAATCCCTGTCGTTTCCTTGAGGTAGTCTATCGTAATGCCAGCTATGGTAAATATCGTCATCCCCGCTGTTAAAGCAAAAATAATCAGAAAAGCCAAGGCTAAGGCAAGCAGTCGTTTTCTGATCCAAGGTCTTCTCTCCGTCATCAGGGAAGCCTTATTGAAGGCATTCATGAGGGAGGCCATGCCATTGGTCGCAAAATAGGCCGCGAACACAAAACCAAAAGACAGCAATCCACCATTTTGGTTTTTGATAATATCCTCCAATGTCGTTTCAACAACGAGAAATGCATTTTTAGGAATTACTACCGCAAGGAAATCCAACAACTGTTCCTGAAAATTATTAATCGGAATATAAGGGATTAATGTAAATAGAAAAATGATTCCTGGAAAAATGGCCAATAGAAAGCTATAGGAAAGGGAAGAAGCCTTGCTGACGATGGAATCTCTGGAAAGCTCCTGAAAGAAAAATACCGCCACAGTATAAAGTGGTAGTGAGCCAAAGCCAGGTAGTACGACACGTTTACTCCATTCGATTAATCTAAAATAAGGTTCAAAATTTAATAGCCATTGGTGGATTTTCCCCATATCAATTAAAATATTTACTCATCTTATCCAGGAAAACCTGTGGCGGCATACAAGGTCTATTTTTCTCCATATTGACAAAGACCAAGGTTGTTTCTCCCTGGTTGAGTAGTTCCCCACTTTCATTGAAAAGCTCATATTCGAAAATGATGCGCACGGCAGGTTTCTTGCGGATTGTTACCCGTATCGTGATCAAGTCATCGTATTTGCCTGGTTTCAGATATTTGGTCTTCATCTCCGTAACGGGGAGCATGACACCCATTTCTTCCAGCTCCTTATACGATATCCCCGTGCTCCGCAGCATTTCAGTTCTCGCTATTTCATAAAACGCAGCATAGTTTCCATAATAGACATAGCCCATTTGGTCTGTTTCTGCGTAGCGGACGCGAATCTGATGGTCAAATACAAACATTATTTTTTAATATTTCTAGCGTCCAGAGCCTGTTGGAATTTACGTGCATTGATCAAATGCTCAGCCTCTGTTTTTGCAAAATTATGGTAACCTGAAAAATCATCTTTGGCACACATGTAAATATAATCATGTTGCTTAAAGTTTAAGACCGCATCAATTGCAGCGATACTTGGAATTGATATAGGGCCCGGAGGCAATCCTCTATAGATGTAAGTATTGTAAGGATTGTCTGTTCTGAGGTGCTTATTCAATACCCTTCTAATGGTAAAGTCATTATTAGCAAAGATCACCGTAGGATCTGCTTGCAATAACATACCATTTTTGAGACGATTTAAATATAAGCCGGCTATCATGGGCATTTCATCCTGGTGCAAGGCTTCACCTTTCACAATCGACGCCAATGTGCTCACCTGTTGTGGTGTCAGATTAAGCGCTTTTGCTTTTGCCGTACGATCCGCATTCCAAAACTTTTTCCATTCATCATCAAAACGAGCAATTACTTTTTCCGGATTGGTGTTCCAGTAAATTTCGTATGTATTAGGGATGAACATAGAAATCAGATTTTCTTTCGTAAATCCATACTTTTGTGCGGTAGCCTCATCATTCAATACAGCAATAAATTGAGCAGAATCTGCCTCAAAACTTTTTCCAAGGAGTGCGGCCATATTTTCTTTCAGTCTTACATTCGAAAACCTGAATTTTACTGGTTCTTGGTAACCGCCAATCAAATTGCCAACTAAGCGTCTATTGTTCATCCCTGGGGTTAACAGATAACGTCCGGGTTTTATACTTTGCTCATATTTTTTATATTGTGCAGCACGCTCAAAGGAGGCGATATCATCCACGAGATTTGAATCCTTGATTGATTTCAATACATCCTCATATTTTTCACCCTCGTGTATGTACAGGTACTTTTTCTCTCCCGATACATTCGAAGCATAAAATGCTTTATAAAATGTCCAGGCAAAATAACCTCCAACAACGATAACGATTAACGCAATGATTTTTAACCAACTTGGTATTCCTTTTTTATTTTCCATTCTAAAATTTTTTATTCATCTGTTGTTCGCTATTTATAGCCGTTATATAGCCTTTAGCGGTCAATGGTTGATGAAATCTCGCGTATTATAGCGTTTCCCATCTTTGATATTTTATATCCTGTGTCTGCCAAGAACTTAAATCCATTATGATGGCGATCATTCGACGCAGCTTCATTTTTGAGTCAATAAACTTAAAAACCTAGACTATTCCCTTTATTTTCCTTTTCCTTTTTTTGTCCTGCTGCAGGATTTGTCGTTGTCGGTTTAGCTGCAGGGTTATTTGTTGTGTTACTTTTTGCTTGAGCAGCAGGCTTTGACTGAACCGGAGGTTTTGCCGCTGGCGGAGTAACCTGTGTTTGGTTTGCCTGTGGTTTAGGTGTTGTCGTACCTCCAGCTGGAGCACCTGTCGTTGTTGTTGGTGCTGTGAGTGAAAGTGTAACGTCAATTTTAGCCCCTAAACTGGTCAGGCCCTTTTCTATTCCTGGTGATTGTACACTGATTACTGCAGTGGCTGTATCCGTTACGCTTGGATCGTAGGTTACAGTACCTAGACCTAAGCCAGCTCCAGACAAGGCGAACTTTGCTTCGTTTAATGGAAGCCCAACTAAATTAGGTATCTCCACCTCATTTGCTCCAAGTCCATTTCCCAAAACTAGATCTATACGTGAACCTTTAGGAATCATGCGTCCGTTGCGGATAGATTGTCCTGCAAATTGAGCATCCAATACGATATCCCGGGCGATGTCTGCGACATAAGAAGTGTCACCGATTCGAAGGTTATGGTTTTTCAAGATGGCTGTTGCTTCAATCAATGTTTTATCTTTTATATTCGGAAAAGCAACTTCAGGTGCAACCTGTGTGATAATGGTCAAATAAATAGTCCGACCCGACTTTACATGAAATCCTTGTTCGGGATCCTGCTCTATGACCATGCCAGGCTTGGCATCCATCTGATAAACGGAGTCAATTTGATATTCCAGCCCGGCGTCCTCCAAAGCTTGGATGGCAGCACTGATATGAAGGCCTTTCACTTTAGGAACGGCGATAGATTCATCATGTTTGGTATATATTTTCAGTCCAATATAAACGAAAAGGAATAGACATACTATCGCGATAACAGCGGCAATAAGATTTTTCCTAAAAGTGGGGGTCTGAAGATATTGTACGACTTTGGACATTTCTCTGTTTGATAAAAATTAATTCTGCATAGAACCGCAATATTAAAGCCAAGTTTGCAGAATGATTAAATAAAATTATTCCTCACAAAATTATTCGTTTTTCCGTGTATAGCAAATTATATTTGCTATTCGAATCGCTAAAATTTATGAAAGCAAAAATAGCATTAATAACTGGAGGTTATACAGGAGAAGCTGAAGTTTCTTTTAAAAGTTCTGCCTTCGTCAATTCTCAACTTGATCACGACAAATACGATATATATTTGATTACAGTGACCAAAGAAGCATGGTACTATGAAGATTTAGACGGTAAGCGTCATCCGATTTCAAAAGCTGATTTTACCCTTCCATTGCATGGGGATATCTTGACTTTTGACTTAGCTTTTATTATGGTGCATGGTGTGCCTGGAGAAGATGGAAGACTTCAGAGCTATTTTGATTTATTGGATATTCCTTATACGTCATGTGATGCTTTGACATCTGCATTAACCATGAATAAAGGGTATACAAAAGCGATCTTATCGGATATTCCCGAGTTGCATTTGGCAAAATCGGTCCTACTGTTTGAATCGCAACGCCCGGAGGCACTCAAAATCGTCGAAAGTAATCTTTCACTCCCTTATTTTGTGAAACCTAATGCCGGTGGAAGTAGTATCGGAATGACCAAAGTAAAGGAATCGGCACAACTGCAGGAAGCGATTGATAAAGCTTTTGATGCGGAAAATACAGGAAAACAGGTTATTGTTGAAGAATTTGTGACTGGACGCGAATTTTCTGAGGGAATTTTTCGGAATTCAAAAGGCGAGCTTGTTGTTTTGCCTGCCACAGAAGTTCGGACTACACGCGAATTTTTTGATTATGAAGCCAAGTATGTCCCTGGATTGACCGAGGAGATTACGCCGGCGGACCTGACGATCGAACAGCAGGAGCGTGCTGCGCGTATTTTAAGAGAAATCTATGTGAGATTGAACTGTAAAGGTATGGTTCGGGTAGACTTCTTTTTGGAAAACGATACCGATAAATTTTATTTTATCGAAATCAATACCATTCCCGGGCAAACTCCACAAAGCTTTATTCCGCAGCAGGTACGGGCTTTTGGAATGAAGGAGGGGGATTTTTACGGTGAGTTGATCGAAACAGCCTTACAATCGAAATAGTTCTATTTCAGAAATGCCGTGAAGCAAGCAGCCTTCTGGCCAAAGCGGATAAAAATATGCCGCAATAGCGATAAAAAAACGGCTTTCAATCTATGAAAGCCGTTTTTTGTGTTTTATTTTCTGAAATCAAATTTGGATAGATCGGGTTTAAACTTTTTAACCCTTTTCAATTCCTCCTGATAAATTACCTGCCCGATATTCTTTAAAAAGGGGTAGGTTACTGTGTCGTATTCATAGCGTCCATCGTTGTAGATGCCATTTTCATTGGACTGCACAACAACGGCGAGCATAAATTCTACCCCATGCTCAAAGTCGACGATATAAGCATTATCAATATTATAGCCATAAGAATCTCCATACTTGTTGAAGATCCGGATGTTGGGATTTAAGGTCGCATTTTTTTCACGGCCATAAAAAAGGAGCTTGCTATACGTTGGCCAGAATTCAGTCGGATCATATTTCGGGAAATCTGATTCAAAGGGATAGCGCGACATGTAGTCATAGAGTAGGGCATAATCCTCCTTTTTTAGATTAAATCGTTCTTTCGGCTGAAATGCTTCCGGAAATAGTAATTTCTTCAATATGAACTGTTGATCTTCGAGTGCGTAGACATTAAGCCCCTCAAAACTCCATGGCTCATGAATAAGTTCATCTTTATCGTTCATGTAACCTTTCCCCTGAAGCGTATTGGCCAGCTCTAGGGGATAGTCTTTTGGGTCGAATTGGGCCGCTTGTTGGTAGATGACATCTTTTCCATTGTAAAAGGTAATGGGATTGGTATGTTTGGCCCATATTCCTTTGTCGCCAATGGCAAGACGGTTGACGATTCGGCTGTATTTGGTGCCGTATTTTTTTAGTTTTGCATTCAGTTCAGCACGGCCAATAAATTCAAACAGTCTATTTTGTGCATCATTGTCGCTGGTCAACAGTATTTTTTTTACGTATTGTGCAACAGAGGGAAGACCATTGGCTGCCGACTCGTCCACAAGAACCTTAGTCTGCTTTTCAAATGCAGAATCAATACGGAGGGGAGTATCTTTGGTTAAACCGGCTAGATGGAGGTCGTTGATTTTTTCTAAGGCCAGAATTGCTGTCGGCAACTTCACGGTACTTGCGGGATAAAAATACCAGTTCGGATTCAGTCGATAGCTATAGGACCTGAAATGTGGCCTATTGGATTTGTCACGATCAATTTGCGTATACAGAATCTGCACCTCATTTTTCGTCGGATGACTTAATATGTTTTGAAATAGATCAGGATGACTTTGGAGTAATTTTTCCAGGTAAACAGTATCTATCTGCTGAGCGTATGCGTCTGACATGAATAGGGTGAAAATTAAGATGAAGTATTTGTGCATGTGCTTTAGATCAAAGTGTTGCGCTTGTTTAGTTCTGTAGATTAAGCTCTTCTATAGCTTTTAACAATTTGTTTTTTGACAGGAGTTTTTTTGCTTTTTCATTTCCCTCTACATAAGGCTCCAAGGTTTCTTTTTTCAGTGGTAAAATTTCCTTCGCCTTTTCCATCTTGAAATGCGATATGGCAGGCTGATTGATATCAGCGGTCATGCTATAGCGGCGGATTCGCTTTTCATAACTGACAGTGTCGACCAAAAATAACCAGCAGCTGTCCTGTGGAATGCCTTTTATTTTCTTGTTCCAATAATCTATCCGATAGATTTCTTTCGTCTGATTGGGTGTTACTGTATATTTCTTGCCTTTTTCCCGCCAGGATATTTCACTTGGTGCTGTTGCGGTTCTCAATTTTATTTTTGTTTTTGCAACAACAGTGCTGTCATTTTTCAAAACAATATAAAATTTATACCTACTGCTTATCGGTTCGCTATTGAAAGAATAGAGTGGAGGGGTATACAACCCTGGTAAAGTAACGTTCCCGCCAGGAGTTCGTATTGTGGTGGGCGGGCTAAATTGTGCGAGAGCTTGGGTCGAGGTACCCAGTAGAAAAAAACTGAAATTTAATGTCAATAGGATCATGGAGCTTTTTGCTCCATGATATTGCGGTTTGATATTCGTAAACATGGAATTATTTTCTCGAATAAACTTCAAAGGTATAAGCAAATGCATGTTTCTCATCTGCCTGATGTGAATCTGAGGAAATTAATTCCCATTCTTCGGAAGGTAATTCAGGGAAGAAAGCATCTCCTTTTAGGGTTGTATGTACCCGTGTCAAAAGCACTTTGTTTGCCAAGGGTAGCGCTTGCTGATAAATGTTTGCGCCACCAATGATAAACACTTCGCGTTCATCTCGGCAATATAAAAGTGCCTCTTGAATACTATTGGCTACATCAATATCTTCTCCCTGGAAATTCGCATTACGCGTGATGACAATATTCCTTCTGTCCGGTAAAGCTTTGCCTATGGCCTCAAAAGTCTTTCTGCCCATTAGGACAGAATGCGCAATGGTATTTTTCTTAAAATATTTAAAGTCGTTGGGTAAATGCCAAGGCATCTGGTTGTCGATTCCGATGGCATTGTTTTCCGACGCAGCTACGATTAATGTGATCGTTGGGTTGCTCATTTTTGATATAATGTGATTATTCGTCCGCTAAAATAATGTTGTTACAAAATTAGGTGCCTTCATTGTTAAACGGCAACCGGAGCTTTGATATGTGGATGTGATTCGTAGTTTAACAATTCAAAATCTTCAAACTTGAACTCAAAGATATCGTTTACTTCAGGGTTTATTTTCATCTGCGGTAGCGCTTTTGGCTCGCGGCTCAATTGGAGCTCCGTTTGCTCGAAGTGGTTACTGTAGATGTGTGCGTCGCCAAGGGTATGGATAAACTCTGCGGCTTCCATGTCGCAAACCTGTGCGACCATCATCGTTAACAAAGCATAAGAGGCAATGTTGAAAGGTACGCCAAGGAATATATCCGCACTACGTTGATACAGTTGACAGGACAATTGTGGTTTCATGATGCCTTTTTCGGGCTGTGCTGGCGCCACATAAAATTGGAAAAAAGCATGGCAAGGAGGGAGTGCCATATGCTCTATTTCGGCAACATTCCATGCCGATACTATAATGCGGCGTGAATCCGGTGAATTTTTCAGCTGGTTGATCACCTGTGTGATCTGGTCGATATGGCGGCCATCAGGTGTTGGCCAGGAGCGCCATTGTGATCCGTACACAGGGCCTAAATTTCCTTGTTCGTCAGCCCACTCGTCCCAAATGCTTACGCCATTTTCTTTGAGATACTGAATATTGGTTTCACCTTTAAGGAACCAGATCAGCTCATGAATAATGGATCGCAGGTGTAATTTCTTCGTCGTTACCAAAGGGAAACCTTCCTGAAGGTTGAAACGCATCTGATATCCAAAGACACTTTTGGTACCTGTGCCAGTACGATCTGTCTTTACAACACCATTCGTATATACATGTCTGAGTAAATCTAAATATTGTTTCATCTGTAAAAAAGTAATTATTAAATACTAAATATCAATGCTATAATCGAACTGGATAGGGACGAATAGCGCTATTTTATGTGTCTGATTCTCAATCGGGGAATATTTGAATACATCATGTCCGGACTAATTTCGTTTGCCTGTAATAAGCCGCCGGTGCATTCAGCCTTTCAAGATAGTCAAAACTAAGGAAAATCCTTATAACGAGAAAGTCAAAACTTAAAATGATAAGAGCGGTTACTGAAAAAAAATGTAATTTTGCAAAATATTATGGAGAATAAAAAAGTAGCTTTTTATACACTTGGATGTAAACTGAATTATTCGGAGACATCATCCATTGGTCGTTTATTTAAAGATGCGGGCTATGATACCACAGCGTTCAATAGCCGTGCAGACGTTTATGTAATCAATACATGTTCGGTAACGGATAATGCTGACAAGAAGTGTAGAAAAGTAGTGAAGGAAGCATTAAAGCACTCTCCCAACGCCTATATTACGATTGTTGGCTGTTATGCGCAGCTAAAACCAAAAGAGATAGCAGAGATTCCCGGAGTGGATATGGTCTTAGGTGCAGCTGAAAAGTTTAATATTATTGAGCATATCAATGATTTGACGAAACAGGAGAAAACGATCGTTTATAATGGTCCAATCGATGAGACCAATCAATTTGTCTCGGCTTATTCGATTGGCGATCGTACGCGTACCTTCCTAAAAGTACAGGACGGGTGCGATTATTCATGTACATTTTGTACGATTCCTTTGGCACGTGGCGGAAGCCGCTCGGGTAAGATCGAAGATATTGTGCGTCAAGCGGAAGAAATTGCAGCTTCAGGCGTAAAAGAAATTGTGTTAACGGGAGTTAATATTGGTGATTTTGGTATTCGGGATGGTAAGCGTGAAGACCGATTCTTGGATTTGGTAAAGGCTTTGGATGAAGTCGAAGGTATCGACAGGATTCGGATTTCTTCGATAGAACCTAATCTTCTTTCCAACGATATTATTGAGTTTGTGGCACAATCAAAACGTTTTGTTCCACATTTCCATATGCCACTGCAGTCTGGAAGCAATAAAATTCTGAGTTTAATGCGCAGAAGGTACAAAAGAGAACTTTACACAGAGCGCGTCGCATTTATCAAGTCATTGATGCCTAATTGCTGTATTGGTGTTGACGTTATTGTCGGATTTCCGGGAGAAACACGTGAAGACTTTATCGACACGTACAATTTCTTGAATGATTTGGATATTTCTTATCTGCATGTCTTTACCTATTCAGAAAGAGAGAATACGATTGCAGCTCAAATGGACGGTGCTGTGCCGGGAGCTCAACGTAGTGACCGTAGCAAAATGTTGCATATCCTTTCGGAGAAGAAGCGCCGTGCTTTTTATGAGTCACAGCTTGGCGAGACTGGTGATGTCTTGTTTGAGGCCGATGCGAAAGATGGATATATGCATGGTTTTTCTAAAAACTATGTTAAAGTACGGACCTTATACGATCCATTATTGGTGAATGAGGTTGTGCCGGTTAAATTTATGGACGTAACGGATTCCTGTGAAGTGGAGGTAGAAGAAATTCCGGAGACACTGACACATTAATTTTTTTAAGGATATCCTATTAAGATTTATAACATACAAAAAAGGCAATCTTCTCTAGTAAGATTGCCTTTTTTCGTTAAAGGGATTTCCTAATTTTCCTATTGATTGTCCCCCTAATGAGCACTGCTCTTTGCTGCGTTCAACCAGATGACGGTACCCAAGATCAAAAGTACCCCGAGCCATTGTATCGTGGATACACTTTCATGAAGTATAAAAAATGACATACAGGTGGCTACTGGTAACTCCGCCGAACTCAATATTCCCCCTAAGGAAAAGCCCGTTTTAGGTAAGCCGTAGGCAAATAATAAAGGCGGGATGACTGTGCCAAATAGAGAAAGGATCAAACCGAAATAGAGAAAGTTACCATCAAATTGACCATTCAATAAATAAGCAGGCGGAAATAAGGTAAAGACCATGATACAGGCCCCCGTTACCATAATAGCACTTTTTTGAATGGGTTGATAGTCATTGCCGACACGGCCATTCACGATCATGAAGACCGAATAGGCGGTCGCCGCTAAAAGACCAAATAAGACACCTGTTAAGTTGAGGTGTTGTAAGCCTTTTTCAATAAGTCCAGTCGCTAATAATGTTGCAATGAGTACAATGCCGATGCCAATCAAGTTGTTTTTTGAAGGTTTTGCCTTGAAAAAGATAAATTCAATCAGCACACCGATCCAGATATACTGCATCAACAGCACAATGGCCAACGAAGCCGGAACAAGCTGCACACATTTGTAATAGAGGATACTCACCAAACCGGTAGAGGTACCACTGATTAATATCTTGATCCATGAAGATTTCTTGCTTGAAGAATGAAATGACTTTGCAGAAAAGAGTTTGATGACAATATAGATAAGCCACAGGATAAGCATGCCAAACAATACCTGAATTCCCGTTACCTCTCCTAAAGTCAACCCTTTACCATAGGCTTTTTTAACAAACGTTGATAGTATCCCAAAACTACTCGCACCTAAAAAGACAGCTAATGCACCTTTTAATTTTTCCATTCTCAAATAAATTAGGCGTCAAAGTTACGATTTCTGAACAATTCTTTTTCTTATCTGACGTTCTTATCAAGAAAAGCAATCTTCGGCGACAAGCTTTACAGTAAGGAGTAAATGCATCCAACAGGTGAAATTCATTGACTGGAAACATTGCTGTTCGTCGTAACATGTTGCGGGGACGGCTTTATAGCCGAGGTCATAGGAGTAAATTGTTTTTTAGAAGTGGGCAAATTTATTGGATATAAACAGCAATTTAATTAAGTTTGTTAGGCAAGTAAGTTTGTTAAGCAAGAACGTAAATCGAACAGCATGAGTGTCAGATCTTATTTTATCTTCTTTTTAGGTGCAGTTCTATTTTTGAGCAGTTGTTCAACGAAGAAAAAGGTACTTAGCTCCAACAAACATTCTTCCAATGGCGCGGTTTTGACAGATGCGAGCTCAGCGCGCGGAAAAACCTTTTCCGGATCCCGACTTGACAATTATGCAGACTTACTCAATGTGAGTACAAAAAAACTAAATCCACACCTTTATTCATTTATTGACGATTGGATGGGCATACCGCATCGTATGGGTGGACAGACCAAATCTGGGGTAGATTGCTCGGGATTTGTTAATCTGCTCTATATTGAAGTATATAAAGGGAATTTGCCCCGGACTTCGCGTGACATGGAAGGAATAGTAAAAAGAAAAAAGGTCGATAAACTTGAAGAAGGAGATCTGGTGTTTTTTTCTTTCGGACGAAATGGGATAGATCATGTAGGTGTATACCTGCATAATAATAAGTTTGTTCATGTTTCGACACGGAAAGGTGTTATCATCTCTGATCTTTCCGACAGCTGGTATGCTAAGACCTTTGTTGACGCGGGCTCTCCGAATATCTAAATGCGTGAATTTCATGTAGGTTTTATGTCATATCTTGATATAAACTTTTATACCCTATATAAATCCTTATTTTTGTCAAAATTTTATAGAAATGACAATAAAGAGTAAGAAGATTTTTTTGGGCCTTTGTATTATTGTGCCGTTTTTGATGTATTGTGTTTATTACTATAGTAACATGATCAAAAATGCCCCTTTTCGTTTTGCTGATTTTGAATCCATTGAATTCAAATACGGCGAGCCGAATCACATGGTCAACGAATACAATTCAAAAACACGCATCTATAAGTATTTAGACAAAAAAGATTCTTTAATTACCGATACTGTAAAATTTACAAAAGACGATTTGTTGTACCTGCACCGCAAAGCAATGGAGCTCGGCTTTTGGAACTTGGATACCGATATGACTGGTCCTGAATGGCAGCAGGATTCAACACATTCTAAAGTTCCCCGTTTTTATTTAGAGTTCAACTATAAAGATAAGTCCAAGCATATAACTTTAGATGCAGATTTTGCAGGCAACCCGCGTATGCACGACGCAGCAAAATCAATGATCGATGAAGTCAACCGTATGTTGGCTACCGCGCAAGCCCGATAGTTAAGAAATAAACCCTAAGGGTAAAGAGAGAAATCAAGCAATTGGTTTCTCTTTTTTTGTGCCCAATATTCGTCTGGGAGCAAGGGTAAGAAGATGGATTTATCAGCGAACAACATATACATACTAATAGGAGGGAATAGGGAGTTAATAGGGACCTGAAGGGGGCTCATTTGGATGAAACCATAGGAAGGATGTGCGATATCCCTGTCGGTATACTTTAAATATGGGTTAATTACTACATTGATGGTAAATCGTTCTTTCTGTTTTTTGATAAATTCTTGATGTTCTCTTTATATTCCCTTAACCTGAATCGAATACTTTAGCGCCAAAACAAAATTTCATATGAAAGCATTTTTGGCATTAGCAATTTCCTGGGCATTCGTAAACGCGGTGCAGGCCCAAGACTTTGCGAAAGGAAAAGTTTATCTTGACGTAAACAAAAACGGAAGATTAGATAAAAATGAGAAGGGCGTTGCCTCCGTTGCTGTTAGTAACGGACGCGAGGTGACGACAACCGATAAAGATGGTAATTATCAGTTGCCTGTTGGAAATGACAACATCATTTTCGTGGTTAAACCTTCAGGCTACGCTTTGCCTTTGGATGAATATAACCATCCAAAATTTTATTATATCCATAAGTTAAACGGTAGTCCAGCTTCAAAATATCCTGCAGTTGCTGCTACAGGAAAAATACCGGCTGCTGTAAATTTTGCATTGTACGAACAAGATGAAGATCCTAACTTTTCGGCTTTTGTTTTTGGTGATCCACAAGCCTATACGGAGGAAGAACTGGCCTATTTCAAAAACGGTGTGATCAATGAGATTTCGGATAAGACAATTGCGAAATTCGGTATCAGCTTAGGTGACTTAGTGGGAGACGATCTTTTACTACAGCCAAAGTATAAATCGGTAATTTCAACGATGGGGCTGCCGTGGTATAATGTGATGGGAAACCACGATATGAACTATGATGCCAAAGAGGATAGCCTCTCCGATGAATCGTTCGAGCGGACTTTTGGTCCCAATAACTTTGCGTTCAACTATGGGAATACACATTTTATCATTCTTGATAATATCATTTATCCGAATCCACGGACAGGAAAAGGTTATTTGGGTGGATTCCGTAAAGATCAGCTTGATTTTGTGGAAAATGACTTAAAAAACATAGCTAAAGATAAATTGATTGTATTGGCATTTCATATTCCTTTATATCATCAAAACTCGGATGTCTTTCGTAATGAAGATAGACAACGTCTGTTCGATATTTTGGCTCCATTTAAGCATACCTTGTCTTTGTCAGCGCATACACACTTTCAGCGCCAATATTTTTATGGACAAAAGGACGGGTGGAAGCAAGAAAAGCCACATCACGAATATAATGTAGGTACAACATCGGGCGACTGGTATTCGGGCGAGTTGAATGAAAAAGGAATTCCTGTTTCTACGATGCGGGACGGTACACCAAAAGGCTATGCCATTTTAAAAATCGAGGGCAACCAATACAGTTTTGATTATAAGGTTGTCGGTAAGCCGGCAACGTATCAGATCGATTTATATGGAGCTTCGGTCGTTCCAGAAAAATACACAAAGAGATATCCGATATACGCTAATTTTTTTATTGGAAGGGAAGGTGACAAGGTAAGGTATAGAATCAATCAGGGCGAATGGAAGGAAATGGATTTTGTCAATGAAAACGATCCAGCGTTTCTAAATTCTTTGGCTAAGTACGATACAGCAACTGAATTAAAGAATACGCGTAGACCTTCAAACCCTGAAAAATCCAGTCATTTGTGGACGGCTAATTTGCCTAAATTAAAAGCTGGTAAATATCAGATTGAGGTTCAGGCTGTTGATCTTTTCAACCGAGTACACCTGGCAACGAAGACTATTGAGGTGAGATAAATAACCGGTTGTAGAGTTGTTTTAAGTTTAAAGATAGCTTAAGATGCACTTAACATAACCATCCTATATTTGTGTAGAGTAATTTTTGATTCATAAAGAGTTAGGGTTAATGTGTAGATCTGTTGTGAAACACGTCTGAAAATTTAGTTTGTTTTTAAAGTGAAGGTAATCTCCCCAGATTACCTTTCACTGTTTTTAGACCTTCATTTTAAATGATGCTGCCAAAATTTAAATCCTACTACTATGATCTGTTTGTACCCTTTATCCGGTTTACAGCCACAAGTTTTGTAGGGTAGTTAACCTGATATATGAATGTTAGTTTCGTAGCGTTTTTTTTAGAGTGTCTGATGATATTGGTCAGACAGAACTTTCAGTTCGCTTTTATTGCTGTTGGTCTGCGAAGTCATGATGGTTTTGTTGTCGGATAACCTGCCGGAAATCATCTGATGCCGGATTTTCAAAGATCTCTAGGTCGAAGTATTTTGTTGCAGCAAATAAGTGGTCGAATATATCCGAAACAATTCCTTCGTAATATTCCCAGCGGATATCATTTACAAAGAAATAAAGTTCGACCGGAACACCGTGTTCGGTTGAAGCAAGTTGACGTACCATCAAGGGCATGGTCTTGTGGATATTGGGATTTTGACGTAGATAGATGAGTGTATAAGCTCTGAACATCCCTAAATTGGTCATTTTGCGACCGTTTATGGGACTTGATTGATCTATCTGCTGTTCCGTGTTGAATTGGTCAATTGTCTTGGCACGCTCCTCGATATAAGGCCGCAGAATCTGTATATTTTTGAGCCTTTCAATTTCTTCATTTTCCATAAAGCGGATCGTGGAAATTTTAATATTTATGGCCCGCTTTAAGCGCCGCCCGCCCGATTGCTGCATGCCCCTGTAATTTTTGAAAGAATCCGATAAGAGCGTATGTGTCGGTATCGTCGTAATGGTCTTATCAAAGTTCTGTACTTTCACATTATTGAGGTTAATCTCTTTGACAGTTCCATCGGCACCATATTTAGGCATTTCTATCCAATCGCCTACACGGATGGAGTCATTGGCCGAAACTTGAATACTGGCAACAAATCCCAGTATCGTATCTTTGAAGACCAACATCAAGATTGCTGACGCGGCACCCAAGGATAATAAGAAGGACCAAGGGGATTTTCCTGTCAATATCGAAAAGCAGATCGTCCCACCGATAAATAATAGGATAATCTGGCAGACCTGTAAATAACTTTCCAGGGGCTTGTCTGCAAAAGATTTTTTCATGCGCAGCATGTCCCGTAAACTTTTCAGAAGCGAATGAATAATCAGTAAACTGACGACGGTCGTTGCTATGTCAAGTACTTTATTGCTATTTTCTTTCCAGGTTGGAAAACCCATGAAGATAATGGGCATGATATATTGTGCCACTAATATCGGAACAAAATGAGCAATAAGTTTCAGCGTTTTATTGCGGATCAATAGATCATCAAAGCGATTTGTGCTTCGCCTGATGGCTTTGATTGTTAACAGGAGTAACGTTCTTTTGGTGAAATAGTCAATGACGATCAAAAACAGGATAACCAGTAAGAGTAAAAGGATCGAGTTAACAAAGTGGCTTCCCTGATTATCAAGACCAAGTTGTTTAATCCATTGAAATGTCCAGTTATAGATGTAGGATTGGGAATCTTTGAATAATTCCGTTGCTGTGCTTTGCATGTTACAAATATACAAAAAGCCGCAATTAGCGGCTTTCGGTTATTTTGAGTTTAGCGGTTCACGTTCGTGTTTATGTCTAAAGAATACAGCAAAGAAGATTGCTATAACCAAGGTATAGATGGCAAATGCAAGCCAGATATCATGCCAGTCTTTTAGCATGAGATTACCACTTAACATGCCGTCAGGTAATATGGAAATACTCTTTTCCTGCAGGAAATGTAGAAAATGGGTATTATCGATTGTTGTATCCAGATAGTGTGCGAGATCCTTGCTGTTTTGAAAACTTTTGGTAAAGTAATGGTCAATGATCCAACCCGATGCAAAACTGCCTACAACGGCACCGAAACCATTTGTCATCATCATAAATAAGCCTTGTGCCGAGCTGCGTATGCTTGATGTTGTTGAGGTTTCAACAAATAAAGAACCTGAGATATTAAAGAAGTCAAATGCCATACCATAGACGATGCAGGATAATACAATCATCCAAAGGCCGCCTGCTGGGTCACCAAATGAGAATAATCCAAAACGTAATACCCAGGCAAACATCGAAATCAGCATGACCTTTTTTATACCGAATCTTTTGAGGAAAAATGGAATAGCAAGAATAAAAAGTGTTTCGGATATCTGCGAAATCGACATAATGATGGTCGAATATTTCACAACGAAAGATTCTGAAAATTTAGGGTAGAATTTAAATTCATCCAAAAACACATCACCGTAGGCATTGGTCAATTGGAGTGCGGCTCCTAGGAACATGGAAAAAATAAAGAATAAAGCCATTTTATAATTTCCAAAAAGTTTAAATGCTTCCAAGCCTAATAGTTGTGTCCAGGAAGCATCTTCCTGTTGTAACTTCTTCGGTGGACATTTAGGTAATGTAAAAGCATAGAGACTTAAGGCCAAAGCTGCGGTTCCGGCGATATAAAATTGATAAGCTGTGGCCTTGTTGCCTGTTAAATTGGTGATCCACATGGCAACGATAAAGCCTATCGTTCCGAAAACCCGGATAGGCGGGAATGCCTTGACCAAATCGTAGTTATTTTCATTCAATGCCGTATACGCAATGGAGTTGGATAGGGCCAAAGTCGGCATATAAAAACACATTGCCGCAAGCATCGCATAAAAAAAGGTGTTTGGATCATTTACCTGAGGTAAATAGAATAAAACACCCGCATAACATAAGTGAAGAATAAAATATAATCTTTCGGCATTTATCCAACGATCGGCGATAATTCCCATCAGGGTAGGCATAAATAAAGAAGCGATCCCCATGGTTGCAAAAATAGCTCCAAATTGTGTACCATCCCATTGTTTTGTGCCAAACCAATAGTTTGCTATTGTAATCAACCATGCTCCCCAGACAAAAAACTGAAAGAAGCTCATAATGGTCAATCTTAATTTAATAGACATAAATCGATGTTATTTAAAATTTTTGTTTCGCTTTAATGAAAGGAGTTATTTTCTTTTGGAAATCTCATCCCTAATCAATGCAGCCTGCTCGTAGTTTTCTTCGGTCAATGCCTGATTAAGTGCTTGCTCCAGTTGCTCATCTGTCAACGAGGAGAAAGGATTTTGTGGGGATTTTGAAGGTGTTTTTTCTTCGACCTCAACAACACTTGGATCCTGAACTTTATTGGATTTGTCTAGGTTTTCCAAAAATGCAAACTCATGCCCCTCAATGATAATTCCAGCAGAGGACATAATAAATTCGTAGGCATAGATCGGAGCTTCAAACCGTACAGCCAGTGCAACGGCATCGGATGTGCGGGCATCAATCTCGACAATCTTGTTGCCGTCGGAACAGATAATTTTAGCATAAAATATCCCTTCAATCAGATTATAGATCAGTACTTCAATGAGTTTAATACCAAAAGAATCTGCAAAAGATTGAAATAGGTCGTGTGTCAGCGGACGACTAGGAATCATTTTCTCTATCCGAATAGCAATAGCTTGAGCCTCGTGGCTGCCGATAATGATGGGCAATCTTCTGTTGCCCTCCACTTCTCCCAATACAAGAGCATAAGCCCCAGATTGCGTTTGACTATAGGATAAACCAACGATATCTAATCTGATTTTCTTCATTTTAATTCCAAAGCGGTCTACAAACTTAGATAAATTTGATTTTATATGCAATTATAACAAATAAAAACTCCCCATTCATTTTGGATAAATGGGGAGAATATATCGGATGAAAGCTTTAAATACCTTTGTAAGCCTTCAATGCCTGCGTTAATTTCGGAACAACGTCGAAAGCATCGCCTACAATTCCATAATCGGCCACTTTGAAAAAGGGTGCTTCTGGATCTTTATTGATGACAACGATTGTTTTAGAAGAGCTTACTCCCGCCAAATGCTGTATTGCTCCGGATATACCGATAGCAATGTATAGATTGGGGCTAACAACAATACCTGTCTGGCCCACGTGCTCCGAGTGCGGGCGCCAGCCTGCATCGGATACGGGTTTTGAACATGCTGTAGCGGCACCGAGGACGTCTGCAAGTTCTTCCACCATACCCCAGTTTTCAGGTCCTTTTAAACCACGGCCTGCAGAGACGACGATTTCAGCTTCCGGCAGGGAAACTTTGTCTGTTGCTCGAACAATCTCTTTGACCATCGTTGTGAAATCTGTTTGGTCAATATTCGGAGCAAAAGTTTCGACAGTTGCGCTACCACCGGTCTCTTTTGTTTCATATGCATTTGGACTTAGTGCGATGACCTTTATATCCGAGGATAGTTCGAGTGTAGCGAACGCTTTATTGGAGAACGCTGTTTTTTTGACAGTCAGTTTGTCGCCATTGATTTTCGGCAATTCGAGTGCGCCATCGGCCAGACCAGCCTCTAATTTGGCTGCAATACGTGGAGCGAGTCCTTTGCCCGAGAATGAGTTGGACAGCACAAGTATTTTTGAACCGGTACTTTTTACGGCCTCAGCAATGATGCTTGCATACGCTTGGTTTACAAAAGAAGCGAGTCGCTCATTGTCGACATTTAATACTTTGGAAGCCCCGTACTTGCCCAAGCTGGCAAGTTCGTCTCCGGCGACATTTCCAATTGAAATCGCAACAAGATCAGTCTGTATGTTATCGGCGATGGATTTTGCATAAGAAACAACTTCAAAAGCAGATTTTTTGAATTTTCCATCGGTATTTTCTACATATACGAGTATAGACATGGTGTTTTAGCGTTTAAAGATTAAATAACTTTAGCTTCGTCGTGAAGAAGAGAAACTAATTTTTCTACCTCGGCAGCGTCAACAAGTTTGACCGTACCGCGCGGAGCTGGTGTCTCATAGCTGACAATGTGTTCAAGAACGTCTATAGCGGAAGGTTCCAGCACATCCAATGGTTTGGTCCGCGCACTCATAATACCACGCATATTAGGTATTTTTGGCTCGGCAACACCTTCTGCTGTACCAATGACGATTGGTAGCTTTGCTGTCAATACTTCTTTTCCACCTTCAATCTCGCGCTCAACTGTGACTGCGTCGCCCGCAATGTCAACTTTTTTGGCAATGGAAACAGAAGGAATATGCAGCAGTTCTCCTACGATTGCCCCCACTTGAGCACCGTTATAGTCGATAGATTCGCGACCCGTTAAGATCAAGTCAAATGCATTGTCTTTGGCATACTTTGCTATTTGATTAGCAACAAACCAAGCATCTCGCGGAGCGGCGTTAATCCGTACAGCATTGTCTGCGCCAATTGCCAATGCTTTTCGAATGGTTGCATCTGTCGATGCATCGCCCACATTGATGACAGTTACAGTTCCTTTTCCACCTTCAGCCAACTCAACTGCTTTGGATAAAGCAATTTCATCATAAGGGTTTATAATGAATTGTACACCAGCTGTATTAAATGCAGTGTTGTCATTTGTAAAAGTGATTTTGGATGTAGTGTCAGGGACATTACTTATACAAACTAATATTTTCATATACGATTGGTTTTACTCAAACTTACCATATTTTCTTTCAATTAAAAAGCGCTAAGGCGTTTTAAATTCTGTTAAAGAGTGGACTTGTGATTTTGATGAATTTTTAATTTTATTAGTTATTTGTATGTATTTTTTTTGATGTGATATGATATTTAGGTGTTTTGTTGTCTTTTTTGTAATTTTTTATTTTAAATAGCCGGTTCTTGACATTAGATTTATTGCGTCAGTAAATTGTCATTTTATATGCTAGCATAGTAATTTTAGAAAGCATCGCAGCTCATTCGGGGGACCTGTTTATAAAAGGCTTTTGTACGGCATGGAGAGAAGGGGGATTATTTAAGGGGGTACACAATTAAATTGCATATAAAATGCAATTTGTCTAAGTTTGAAAGAAAAAAGATATGTCGACACGATTGGATCAACTGAATGAATTTTTGAAGGAGAGCCCCGAAGATCCTTTTTTAAAATATGCAATTGCAGCTGAATATCTCAAGCAGGAAGATGAACAAGAGGCTATGTTGAGATTCGAGAATTTAGTACATACGAATCCGGATTATGTAGGAACCTATTATCATTTGGGTAAATTGTACGAAAAATTAAATAAACAGGAGTCCGCGATTGATACCTATAGATCCGGAATTGAGATCGCTCGCAAGACGCGTAATTTCCATGCTTTGGGCGAGTTACAAGGTGCATTGTCCTTCTTGACAGACGAGGATGAAGATGATTTTTAATCTTTTCTAAATTTTTGGTATTTAATTTGTTATGAATTTATTGGTGTAACTGTTAGATGCTGATTTTTTTGAATTTGGAATGAGATGAAAAGGTTTATTTGGATTGTGGGTTTGTTGTTGACAATTGGAATGGTGGGATGTGATAATCCCAAACAAAGTGTTGCGGTCTATAAAGATAATTTACAGGACCTAAAAGTTAGGGATAAGGCGGAAGTAGTGATTGGTGAATACAAAGGTGTCATGCCTTGTGCGGATTGTGATGGTATAGAAACACTTATTTCATTGCATGCTGACAACACCTACCAATATTCATCTAAATACCTTAATAAAAGTGATGATGTGTTTATGCGTGAAGGAAAATGGAAATTGGATGGTAACATCATTACACTGGACGGCGTTGACTATAAGTTCAAATTAGGAAATCGGATACTCAGTCAGTTGGATCTTTCCGGAAATGACATTACGGGAGATATTTCCAAATATTATGTTTTGACAAAAAATTGAATCTAGCATAAAAGATGTATGAAGAATGAAAAAGCCGAATCTATTTTCGGCTTTTTTATTTTTTTGAAATTATTCACTTTTCTCTGTAGTACAATCTTTAAATTGAGATTATACTGAAAGTTTTCTTCCCTTCTTCTTTTTAATTTTTAATCGTAGCAAGTTAGGATCAAATAGGCTCTTTTAACAGTGTTTGTTCAGTGCTTGTTCAGTGATCGTTCAGTGCTCGTTCAGTGCTTGCTCAGTATAAACTGAATAAGGAGTGACTAATTACTGTCTAAAAACTGATTGAAAATTGTTCTTAGGTTTAAGTTGGTAGGATGCCGTATAAGTTCAGGAAGTACAGGTTCAGGTAATTATGGTAATTGTCGAAAATGGGCGGCGTACGTATCCAGAACGGTTCAGCGAATACAAATATGCCGTGTAACTTACTGTTGGATGAGGAAGTCCTCTCACTCCAGCTTGCGGCTCTGATAACGCGTTGGATCAAGATTAAACTTATCTAACTCAATGTAGAGCTAATTAAGAATTCTTGCTTGAATTTTTAATTAGCGCTACATTGAGCGATTTTATTCGTTGTCGACTGTCAACTATTAAAATATTAGTTGTTTTTAGAGCAAAGTTCTTTTAACGTTGCTACGACGAAGTCAACTTCTTCTTTGGTGTTATGCTTGCAGAATGAAAAACGAACTGAAGGTCGTTCCGAGCTGGATTTTATAGCGCCCAATACATGCGAGCCTATATCTGTTCCTGAACTGCAAGCGCTGCCACCAGAGCAGGAAATACCCGCAATATCCAGGTTGAATAAAAGCATGTCGGCAAGGTCACTGCAAGGGAAAGAAACATTCAGTACGGTATACAGTGATTTTTCCGGTTCAATAACACCATTAAAATCAATCTCGGGGAGTGCTTTCTGCAACTCGTCGATCATGTAAGATTTGAGTCCTTGAATATAAGCGTGGTGTTCTTCCATGTGCTCATAGGCAAGTTCTAAAGCTTTGGCAAGACCCGCTATTCCATAGACATTTTCTGTTCCACCACGCATGTTGCGTTCTTGCGCTCCACCATAGATTAACGGTTTAATCTTGTTATTCGCATTGATGTAAAGAAAACCAACCCCTTTTGGGCCATGGAATTTATGTGCAGCCCCTGTTATAAAATCTATTTTGAGGCTACCAAGATCATGTGGATAATGCCCCATGGTCTGTACCGTGTCCGAATGGAATATCGCATTATACTTTTGACATAACTCGGAGATATGTTGAATATCGTTGAGATTTCCGATCTCATTATTGGCATGCATAATGGAAACAAACGTACGCGGATTGGTACTTAAAAGTTCTTCCAGTTGGTTGAGATTTAAATTACCTTTCTCGTCAACTTCCAATAAGTCGAGGTGCACCTTACCGGCTTTTTCAAGTTCTTCTAAGGTATGTAATACGGCATGGTGCTCAATAGGTGAGGTGATGGCATGGGTTATCCCAAAGTCGGCGATTGACCTAACAATGGCCATATTGTCGGCCTCGGTTCCACCCGATGTAAAGAAGATCTCTGCTGGAGATACATGAAGTAGATTGGCAATCGTTTTACGTGCTTTTTCTACAATTGTTTTTACTTGTCGTCCGTGACTATGGATAGAAGATGGATTTCCAAAGTTATTGTTCATCACATCCACCATTACTTTTATTACTTCAGGATCTAAGGCTGTAGTCGCTGCATTATCAAAATATACTTGCATGCTGCAAAATTACAAATCTCCAAAGTAAATTAAAGGTATTAAATGACTTATTTTTATCATTTTATTTTCCTAATTATAGCTGATAGGCGTTGGCGTGCCGGGGTCTCATTAGAATTAGGCTTTTTGCCGGAGAAGGTATAGGACTAATGCTTTTCCGCTCTAATACAGAAAAATAGCGCCAAGTCACTATTTCAGTTTGGCGCTACTTTTCAATTTAGATAAGTTCTTTTTTTCGTCGGACCACGATGAGTATCACAAGTCCGCCCATTGCGAGCGCCAGGCCCAAATAGGCAGCAATATCACCTGCTTGCGTGTAGACAGTAATTTCTTCATTTAAATTAATTTCCTGATTTAGGGCTGCAGGCTGCCACCATTTAGTCTGTTGTACAATATCGCCACGTTGATTGATAAAGCCTGAAATCCCTGTATTTGCCGATCGGGCAACCCAGCGCCTGTTTTCAATCGCACGCAGTTTTGCATACTGTAAATGCTGGTCTTTACCCGAAGTATTGCCCCACCAGCCATCGTTGGTGATGATCGCAATAAACTGAGCGCCTTTTTTGACATATTGGGAAACATAATTGCCCCAGATGGATTCATAACAGATTACGGGTGCGGCACCAATACCGCTTTGGGCATAAAATACCGAAGGCTCAGCCTGTTTTCCATAGCCACCTGTCGTACCGCCGAATGCTTTAAATAAAGGTTTCAGGAAGTTCATCGCTGCGCCAAAAGGCATTTGTTCTACGCCAGGCACGAGTTTGGACTTATGGTAAAACTGAAGTTTGGAGGAATAATCGATCAATGTTGCAGCATTGAAATTATCCTGGTAAACATTGGGTGCTATTTCACGTGCAGTAGGTGTTTTGGAATAGTTGTACAACTGATAGCTTTCAATACCTGAAAGTACATTCCCATTTTTATATTGATCTAAAAATTTTAAAATGCGCTGGTAAGAATAGGTTTCCCTAAAGTTTTCCTCGTCAAAATCGCCGTTCTGTGAAAGTGCAGTTTCAGGCCAGATAAAAAACTCCGTATTGGGTTTGGCGACTGAATTTGATAAGGCGAATAAGGTGTTTAATTGTTCCTCGGGACTTAAATGGAATTTAATATAAGGGTCAATATTCGGTTGAACAACAACAATCTGCGCGGGATTCTGATGTTCTTCGTAGTTGAAGTAACGTATCAGTGAGTAGGCGCTGGGAACCAACAATATAGTCGCCAAAGAGGCAATCGGGACAATCTTACGTTTGATGGGATAAAGTCCTTTTCCATTGAGGTAAAGTGTAAATACCAAGATATTGACGAGCCAGATCCATATTGTTCCGCCATAGACCCCTGTGATGTCGTACCATTGGATCAATTGGTGGAAACTTGCGAAACCATTGCCTAAAGTCATCCACGGGAAGGCTAAATCCCAGGATTCGTGTAGAAATTCATAGCTTATCCAGAATCCCATTAATCCGAAAAGGGATAACAGGATGTTCGTTTTGCGTCGTAATTGCCCATATAGCCTGAAAGCCAGCGCCATTAAAGCGGCGCCAAGACAAAAAGGGATCAGACTGATGACAACAGCTGCAAAAGGTGGCATCACTGCTGAAATAGAGTTGTATACCCAGTAAATGGAAGCCGTGTTCCAAATAACAGCCGTGAGTCCCGCTGTAAGAAATACTTTACGACCTTTTCTTTTGAATGTTTCATTGCGGATGATGTTTTCCACAGCAATCAGCAAAGGCACAAACCCAATAAATAACAATGGACTGGAATAGGGGATTGGAGGCCAGCCCAACCACAATAAAAAGGCACTTAAAAGTGCCAGTAGATAGTTGTTTTTCACTATATATTTTCTTCCATTTATGATTATAAACTGGATAAAACTTCTCTCTTTTTGCTCTCGTATTCCTCTTGGGTAATTAATTGTTTGTCGAAGAGTGTTTTTAATTTTTTGAGCTTTAAGGTAATTTCATCATCTTCTTCTTCTTTTGCGGCAGCTGGTGGGGCGGTAGGAGCTGCCGAAACTGGAGGAACAGCAGGGGTAGATCCGATCGGTTGTTGTGTCTGAATTGACGCCGGCGGAGTTGGCTGAGCCGATCCATAAGATTGTGGAGCCGCTGGAGCTGTAAATGCTGGCTGAACAGGCGTATTATTTTCTGGTCGTTCGACAATCACTTCCTTCGCAACCGTTGGAGCAATAACTATTTTTTCTTTTTCGGCCGCCAATTCCGCTTTTTTATAGTTTTCAAGGGCGGCTTTAATATATTGATACAATTTCCTAGCCTGAACTTTAGGGATATAGTCTATGCTTAAATTTTCGCCCGTAAATGGAATAACCGTAACTTTTGAACCGAATATTTCTTCCTTGAAGGCAATATCCTTGATATCTTGCCAACCGAATATTTCAAAATCAGTAGCCAGACCCAATTTAGTGAATTCGCACATAAATATGCGCTTATTACTGATGGTGATACTATCTGGTAAAATAGTAACTGCAGGTTTCTTTTGAACTGCAATATAATCTATTTTTTCCCCTGGAGTAAGCATATCTTGGACTTTAGTAACCAATTTTTCAATGATTTTTATGTCCTGCCCGTCCTGTGCAAATTGTTCCATGTTCATGTCAAATACTTTTTAATACCTAAAGATTGTCAAAATTTATTCCAATCCTGCTACACAAAATACAAATTCTCCTTTAATCGGATTGTTTTCAAAGTGTAATTTTAAATCAGTTAATGTTCCGCGAACATTTTCTTCATAGAGTTTGCTTAGTTCGCGCGATATCGAAGCTTGTCTTTCTGCGCCAAAAACTGTGATAAATTCTTCGATGGTTTTGAGAATACGATGTGGCGACTCGTAGAAGATCATCGTTCTTTTTTCCTCTGCCAAAGCTTTTAAGCGCGTTTGCCTTCCTTTTTTTACGGGTAGAAAACCTTCAAAGCAAAAACGGTCATTGGGAAGCCCCGAATTGACAAGGGCAGGTACAAAAGCTGTTGCTCCTGGTAAGCACTGCACTTCGAGCCCTTCTTTGATGGCCTCACGTACCAGCAAAAATCCCGGATCTGAGATCGCCGGTGTCCCTGCATCCGAAATCAAAGCAATGTTTTGCCCTTCTTTCAGGAATTTAATGATTTCAGATACCGCTTTATGTTCATTGTGCTGATGATGCGCAAATACTTTTTTGTCGATTCCAAAATGCTTTAAAAGCGGAGCGCTGGTCCTTGTATCCTCTGCTAAGATGAGGTCCACTTCTTTCAGGACATTGATCGCACGGAACGTCATGTCCTCCAGATTGCCAATAGGTGTTGGAACTAAATATAACATGGTCAAAGTTAAGTTTTTTTTGCTATATTCAATGTTAAAACATTCTGTGCTTTTTGAAGTTCTATTTATAATAAATGCTAAGAATACATTATGCAATACATTGAAAAAATTCAAGCACACTTAGGTGCTGAAGCGAGTTATTTGTTAGAATTCGATCGACCCGCAGTTTCCAAATCAATGCTTCACCTACCGGCGGCAAGTTTTATCGATCAGGTCTATACTTCGAGTGATCGTAGCCCGCAGGTCTTGCGGAGTTTGGGGCAACTTTTTGGAACGGGACGGTTAGCCAATACCGGGTATCTTTCGATATTGCCTGTGGATCAGGGAATCGAACACAGTGCGGGAGCTTCCTTTGCACCAAACCCGCAGTATTTTGATCCGGAAAATATTGTCAAGCTAGCTTTGGAAGGAAATTGCAATGCCGTGGCATCTACCTTTGGTGTTTTAGGAGCCGTTGCCCGAAAGTATGCGCACAAGATTCCGTTTCTGGTTAAAATCAATCATAATGAACTATTGACTTATCCCAATCGAGCCGACCAGATCCTGTACGGAACAATTCGCGAAGCCTGGAATATGGGGGCAGTTGCGGTAGGGGCGACCATATATTTTGGATCTGAGGAATCAGACCGTCAGATTATCGAAGTTGCAAAAGCATTTGAGGAAGCACATTCTTTGGGGATGGCCACTGTGTTGTGGTGTTATCTGCGCAACTCGGCGTTTAAAGTAGGTGATAAAGATTATCATTTAGCTGCAGACCTGACTGGACAGGCCAATCATTTGGGCGTAACGATCAAAGCGGATATTATTAAGCAAAAACTACCCGAATTGAACGGTGGCTTTAAAGCATTGAATATGGGTAAAAGTAGTTATGGAAAGCTGGATGAACGCATGTATACGCAGCTTTCTTCCGATCATCCTATTGATTTGTGCCGCTACCAGGTACTTAATTGCTTTGCCGGTCGGGCTGGCTTAATCAATTCTGGTGGGGCCTCGGGACAGAATGATATCCAGGAAGCTGTAAAAACTGCGGTTATCAACAAGCGTGCAGGCGGTACAGGGTTGATATCTGGCCGTAAGGCTTTCCAAAAGCCAATGAATGAAGGCGTCGCATTATTACATGCTATTCAGGATGTTTATTTATGCGATGAAGTAAGCATTGCTTAGCAAATGTACATCACAATGAGTTCGTCAGGTTGAATCTTACCACAAGCTTGTCGTATAGATCGAATTGTAGAGCGTATCGATTAGGTGCCTAATGGATACGCTCTTTTTATGGATCATGGGTTGTAAAAATCGATACCATGGAGGACTAGTCTTCCATAGCCTGCTGGATGTTAGCCGGTGCGGTGTGATGGAAATAGAGCGCCGTAAAGCAGTCAAAAAGCCTTTTGGATGGTGCTTTAGGAATAAAATTGCTTGTAAATAAAGGCAAATTTATCTAAGTTTGTTCACTATTTTAAATAACACATTTATATTATGTTGCAATTAAATTATATCCGTGAGAACAGGGATACGGTAATCGAAAGATTGGCTGTCAAGCATTTCAAGGAAATTGGATTGGTCGACGAAATCATCAGTTTAGATGAAGATCGCCGTAAGATCCAATCGGAATCTGACGCACTTTCGGCAGAGGCTAATGCGGCGGCAAAACAGATTGGAGATCTGATGCGCCAAGGAAAAAAAGAAGAAGCTGAAACCGTTAAATCCAAATCCTCGGGATATAAGGAGCAAGTGAAGCAACTTTTGGAACAATTGGGTGCCATTGAAGCCGAATTGAATGAGAAGATCGTACAATTACCTAATTTACCGCATCAATCCGTTCCAGCAGGTGTAAGTGCTGAGGACAACGAAGTAGTTTTGAACCATGGCGAAATCCCGGCTTTGTCGGAGGATGCATTGCCGCATTGGGAATTGTTGAACAAATATGATATTGTTGATTTAGAGCTTGGTGTAAAAGTTGCCGGTGCGGGTTTTCCTATTTATAAAGGTAAAGGCGCTAAATTGCAACGCGCACTGATCAATTTCTTTTTGGATCAGGCAGCAGAAGAAGGATACGAAGAAGTACAGGTGCCCATTTTGGTCAATGAAGATTCTGCATTTGCTACGGGACAATTACCGGATAAAGAAGGACAGATGTACTATGTGGGTAACGACAATTTGTATTTGATCCCTACAGCCGAAGTTCCCGTCACCAACATTTATAGAGACGAGATTGTAAAAGAAGGGCAGTTTCCAATCAAACATTGTGCTTATACACCATGTTTCCGTCGTGAAGCAGGTTCTTATGGCGCACATGTACGTGGATTAAACCGGTTACACCAATTTGACAAAGTGGAGACGGTACAGATTGTACATCCTGAAAAGTCTTATGAAGTGCTGGAAGAAATGAGTTTATACGTACAGCGTCTTTTGCAGAAATTAGAGCTTCCTTACCGTGTATTGCGCCTTTGTGGTGGAGATATGAGTTTTACTTCTGCATTGACCTATGACATGGAAGTGTATAGTTCTGCTCAGAAACGCTGGTTAGAGGTATCTTCCGTTTCCAATTTTGAAACTTATCAGGCGAATCGATTGAAAGTCCGTTTTAAAAATGCTGATGGAAAGATGCAGTTGGCTCATACGTTGAACGGTTCGGCATTGGCTTTGCCACGTATTGTGGCAGCGATATTGGAGAATAATCAAACAGAAAAAGGAATTAAAATACCTGCAGTTTTGGTGCCTTATACCAAATTTGAATACATCGATTAAATAACAATAAATAAGTCGTCTTTAGACTTATTTAATATGCATATGAAAGACGCTCAGCCTGAGAAGGTAGAGCGTCTTTTTTTTGTTATAACTCGATTTTAATATGTTTAGAATCATTATAAATTACATGTAGTTTTAATACAGAAAAATAATAGTATAACATGTTAACGTTTTCTTATAACATTGTTAATGTTTTGTTAATTATGGTTCATTCCGTATAAAATTCTGTTTGAAAATTGTTTGATGAGTTTTTATTCTAAAATGCTTCTTTTGTAACAATTTGTAAAATTGTGAACTTATTATTGCGGTATTTCTTGTTTTCTGGAGATTATGTTAAAAAACTTGTAAAAGCAACTTTGGCTTTATATATTTGACACCGCTAATAAAAATCGCACTAACTATTATTTACTGTAAATGCTGAAAAGAGCAAATTTACAGCTGGATATTTATCTAAGGACTGACTCTACATCTACCTAGGGCCGACTTTTTCACAAATATTTTCAACTGTTATTAAATGGACTGCAAGAGCATGTTATGTCTTTTGTTGTTTATTGTCTAGGCAATTTATGTTTAGACGGTTATGGTAATGGATATAATTTATATCAATATATAGGATTAGAAAAAATAATAAAATTAACTAACTAAAACATGAAACAAACATTACTAAGTTTTCTTGTTGGCGGTATGATCTTGACTTCGGTTGCATTCGCTCAAGAAAAGAAGATTAGTGGTCGTGTTACATCTGCTGACGGTAAAGCAATACCAGGGGTGACAGTAGTTGTACAAGGTACTAATCAAGCTACACAGACTGATACTGATGGTAATTATTCATTGAATGTACCGGCAGGTAAGGTTGTCGTATTCCGTTCCGTTGGTTTTGACGATAAAACTATTATTGTTAACAACAATAGTACGGTATTCAATGTTTCTTTGGTAAATCATGACAATGCTTTGGAAGAGGTTGTTGTTACAGCAAATGCGATCAAACGTGAAAAAAGAACGTTAGGTTACTCTGCACCGACATTGAATAATGAAGAATTACGCTCAGGTCAAAATTCGAGTGCTATCAATGCATTGGCTGGTAAGGTTGCTGGTGTGAATATTACATCAACCTCGAATTCGCCAGGTAGTTCATCTCGTGTGGTATTACGTGGTGGTTCGTCGATTTCAGGAAATAACCAAGCATTAATTGTTGTTGACGGTGTTCCTATTGACAATTCAAGTGTGATTGGTGGCGCCTCATCGCTATCCAGTGTTGATTTTGGTAACCGTGGTAATGATATCAATCCTGATGATATCGCATCAATGACTATATTAAAAGGTCCTGCTGCAGCTGCATTGTATGGATCGAGGGCATCTAATGGAGCTTTGATCATTACAACTAAAACCGGTAAAAAAGGTGGGGGTAAAACAGATATTACTTTCAATACTACAAATACTTTTTCTTCTATTTTGAAATTGCCTGAGTTCCAAAATGAATATGGTCAAGGTTACTCTGGCTATACTAAAAATGGAGATCTGGTTTTTGTCAATGATCCAAAAGAAAACTGGTCCTGGGGAGCTCCTTTTACAGGAAAAACACAGGAATGGGGGCAAGCTGTAAACGGTGTAAGACAAACAAAACCGTATTCTGCCGTAAAAGACAATGTTAGAGACTTTTTTAATACTGGGTTTGCAACAGACAATAACTTAGGCTTCTCAGGTGGTAGTGAAAAATCTTCCTTCTATTTGGGGCTGAATTCTTTGAACTCAAATGGTGTTTATCCTGGAAGCAAGGACAACTACAATAAATATGGTGTTCGTTTCAATGGTCAAACTGAATTCTCCAATAAATTTTATGCAGGAATTTCAGCGAACTATAGTCAGATCAACTCGAACAATGTAGGTGGTGGCCAAGGCGGTGGTTCTGTTTATAATAACTTGTTGCAAACTCCCCGCGATATTCCTGTTGCTGACATGAAAGATTTAAGCAACCCATATAATGGGTATGGTTATATCGATGCAAATGGTTTAAACCATAGTAATGAGTATGGTTATTATGGAGCATATTCTATGAATCCATATTGGACATTGGCAAATTACAACAATTACAATAATGTAAACCGCATTATGGGTAATTTTAACGTCGGTTATAAGCCATTTGAATGGTTGGATTTCAAAGAGCGCGTAGGGGTGGATCACTACACCGACCGCAGACGTTCAGAATCTCCAAAATATAATTTTACGCCGATCGATAAAACTTCAGGTAATTATTCGACTGCTAATGATCTTATTGACAATGGAGAGTATCGTATCGATCAATACAATGTAACAGAGATCATTCATGATTTCATGGTTACTGCTACCCATGAGTTTAATCAAGATTTTAAAGGATCATTAATGTTGGGTAATAATATCCGTCAACGTAATGTTTCTAATCTAAGTACTGCGACAAATGAAAGTGGAGGTTTGGTACAGCCGGGTTATTACAATCTAGCGAACTCCAATGGTCCATTGAACTTGATTCAAGATTCATGGTCAAAACGCCGGTTGGTTGGACTTTATGCAGATTTGAACTTGTCGTACAAAAACTTCCTATACTTACAAGCGACAGCACGTAACGATTGGTCGTCTACACTTCCTAAGAAAAACAATTCATTCTTTTACCCAAGTGTAAGTGGTTCATTTGTATTCTCCGAGTTGTTGAGCCAAGATGCTAAGAGAATTCTTTCTTACGGTAAATTGCGTGCCAACTACGCCAAAGTTGGTTCGGATACAGATCCATACCAATTGTTGACAACCTTCTCTAGAGGCGAGATCAATGGTGGATTTGGAACGACAACTTTCCCATTTGGTAATGTTTCCGCATTCATGTCGGGATCCACTTTAGGAAATGCAGAGTTGAAACCAGAAATCACTACATCAGCTGAAGTAGGTGCAGAATTAGGGTTTTTTAGAAATCGTTTAACTGTTGATTTTAGTTACTACAATAACAATTCTAAAAATCAAATCTTAGCCATTCCTATTGCAAATTCTACAGGTTACGGATTCAATGTTGTTAATGCGGGTAAAATTAAAAACTCGGGTGTTGAACTTGCATTGCGTGGAACACCAGTGAAAACTGAAAACTTTAGCTGGGAATTGATGGGTACTTTCACTAAAAACAACAGTAAAGTTGTTGAGTTGATGGATGGTATTGACCAAGTTTCTCTAGGTGGTTTCTCAGGTATGTCTATCGTTGCGGCAAAGGGTCACCCTTACGGAGAATTTTATGCAGTAACCAATGCAACTGATGCGGAAGGCAGAACTATCGTTGACCAAGAAACAGGTTTACCAGTACCTACTTCAGAAGCAAAGTATTTAGGAAGTTATAATCCTAAATTCCAAGCATCATTAGGAACGACTGTAAATTACAAAAGCTGGTCATTAACAGCATTGTTTGACATGAAACATGGAGGTGTATTCTATTCACGTACTAAAGATATCATGGCATTCACAGGTACATCTGCTGAAACAGGAGGCGAGCGTTTTGGTCAAATCTTCCCTAACTCAGTTTACTTAGATGCAAATGGTAATTCTGTTGTAAATACAACAGCGACTTATGACAAAGTGGATTATTATCCATATTTGGAAGCGGGTATGAATGTTATTGATGCTTCTTATGTGAAGTTGCGCAACTTGGCTATTTCTTATAAATTCAAGAAAGATATGCTTAAAAATACGCCATTTGGAGATGTGACTGTGGGTGTGTTTGGAAACAACCTGTTTATTTGGACTCCAAGCGAAAACAAATATGCAGATCCTGAAGTAAACTCTGCTGGTGCTGGAAATGCACAAGGCTTTGACTATACTGCTCAGCCGTCTTTGCGTAACTATGGTATCAATGTGAAGGTATCCTTCTAAACTATAAAGAATAATAGAATGAACAAGAATATTAAAAAGTTTGTTTTTGCTGCATTGGTTGGATCAGTAGCATTTACAAGTTGTAATAAATATTTGGATGTTAACGAAAATCCAAATAACCCGGAAAAAGTAGAGCCAAATCTGTTGTTGCCGACAGTTGAAGCTTCGGTAAGTCAGATCGTAGGTAATCAACTTCAAGTGTATGGTGGTTTATGGGCCCAATATTGGACACAGGCTCCATCGTCCTCACAGTATCAGACCATTGATCAGTATAATATCAAAAATACTGCTACGGATCGTATTTGGTCAACAATTTATAGAAGTGCGCTAAACAATGCTGAAATAATCATCAAATCAGAGCGGGGGGCCAACAACTATACAATTGGTATGGCTTATTTATTGAAAGCATATACATTGCAGCTAGCTACTGATGCTTTTGGAGATATTCCCTTGGATGAAGCTTTGCAAGGAGCAACTAATTTGAGTCCAAAGTATCAAACTCAAAAAGAGATCTACAATAGTATTTTTGAAAATATCGATAAAGGTGTTGAATTATTGAAAGGTAGCCTTGGTACCACACCAGGTGAACAAGATATGTTGTTTGGTGGTGATAAGGCTTCTTGGATTGCGTTCGCAAATACCTTGAAATTGAGAGCGTATTTGCGTATTTCTAACGTAGATGCTGCTACTGCTCAAGCAGGTATCAAAGCGTTATATGCTACAAATCCAACATTCTTAAATGAAGATGTATCCATCACATTTACGACGACAGGTGGTAACCAAAACCCTTTCTATACAGAGATGGTTGGTTTAAAATATGTTCAGAATGTAGTTGCAAGTGGAACAGCTGTTAAAGCTTATGCTGCAAACAATGATAAAAGATCATTTGCGTTATACAGCAGATTGTTTAAAGCAGATAATGTAACATTGCAGGATACAGTAGCATACTTAGAACAGGGAGACTTTAGAGGACAAAACACGAAAAAAGTTTCTGCTCCTTCTCCAATAACTGGTGCAAATGCGAAAAATACAGCGTCTGCAACAGCTCCTGTAAAATTATTCTCTGTTGCTGAAAGCAAATTCTTACAAGCTGAAGCTGCTTTGAAAGGATGGGGAACAGGTGCTGTTTCAACATTGTACAATGAAGGTGTTACAGCTTCATTTTCCTACCTAGGGACGGCAGGTGTGACTGACTATTTAGCTGCTGCTGGTAAATTTCCAACTGATGCATCTAAACAATTGGAAGCAATTATTACACAGAAATACTATGCAATGAATGGTTTCCAAAACTTTGAAGCATGGACTGAATATAGAAGAACTGGTTACCCTACATTCTTGGTTCAATCAAAAGCGTCAATTTTAGCGAATGGTGAAATGCCACAGCGTTTGTTGTATCCAAATACTGAGTTGACAACTAACTTAAACTATCCAGGTACAAAAGCGATTACAGTACCAGTTTGGTGGGATGTTAAGTAATCTTTTAGATTATATACTTATGAAAGCGGCAATTTCGAAAGAAATTGCCGCTTTTGTTTTTTGAAATATATTGCTGGAAAAGCTGTATTTTCGTCCTTATTAATACAGCTATATTTTATGAAAAGATCGATTTTGTTTTTATTTATACTTATTCTTTTTGGGCCGAAGGTGCAGGTATTTTGTTTTGAGAAAGCTTATACCAAGTGTCGTATCGATACAGTAGTTAATTATTTCGATAGGTCGGGTAATCCAGTAGCAACGAAAGCGGAATCTCAATCTTATCAACTTATTGTCCCCATTGGAAACGATTCGGATAGATTTTTTAATATTGTTAGTTATTATACAGATACCGATTCTATGAAATCTTTCGCTTATAGTCCTGATAGCAAAGCTGGGGTTCTCGGGTGGAAATATGTCGGGGAATCGACTACCTACTACCCGAATGGACAGTTGAAAAGCTTGGAAAAATTCGATCCCCATGGCTTAGCAATTGACTCATCTTATTATTATTACCCTACGGGCAAGCTGAAAATGTTGGTTACCCAAGTGCAATCAGGTCAAAATCCATTTACTGGCAGTCCTATAAACAAACCATATTACCTCTTGTATTTGGATTCTCTCGGAAATTATCTTTTGAAGCGGGGTAATGGATTTCTTCGCCTCGATTATGATAATGGTAACTATATTGAAGGGGAACTAAAAGATAATGAAAGAGAAGGAAAATGGATAGGCTGGAATATGGAGAGTCATTATGAAGAGCAATATTCAGCTGGCATTCTCCAAAGTGGGAAACGATTCCGTGCCAATGGAGAGGTGGTTTCATACGATGCTGAGACAAGGGAATTGGCTCCTGTTCCATCTCTTAAAATGGACCAATTTATAAAGGAAGTTTATAAAAACATAAACATTCCTCGTGATTCACATACTCAATTAGGCAATATTATAAACGTGCAATTTGTAGTCAACAAGGATGGTAGGCTCAGTAATTTTAAATATGATGGTGATATTCCTTTTGAAATTAAAAGAGAAATAACAACTGCTATTCAACGTGTTGGTCCTTGGAAACCAGGGAGCTTGCAAGGAGAGCCTGTGGCAATAAACTATACCATTCCGATACGATTGTAATTATATGCTGACTTTTGCCTAATTCCCAGAAAGGGGTGGTCAATTCAAACAGGTACCCAAGATGCTTTCTTAGATGCTTGTAAGCGAATGATTTGATGAAAGAGGCATTCCCTGAGAAATTCTAATATGTCAAAAGAGCGTCGCTAAACTATGGTTTTCGTATAGTTGTTGTATTAATCCCATAGTGAGTATAATATGTTTTATCGGTAGCCAGATAGTGGGTGTAAATATTTTAAAACTGCCTTCTGACTTTCAACAATGAAGGGCAATATAGTCGCGGTAATTCGTCATCATCATTGTTTTAACCCCCATTAATAAAAAGAAAAATAGACAGGTATAGATGAAAAATTTCGATCCATTCGCAAGTTTATAACTCGGTCTCAAAAAACATTTATCGGTGTTGCTTGATCTGAGAAAAGGTTTTGGATGTTGTATTACACGAAAAGTTAAATATTTATTGTTTTGGTGAATACTTTTGGAGGAAATGAGCTAGGTAATCAAGAATAGAGTTGCGAGTTCTCTTCTCTATTTTACCAAAGCAAGTTTTTATCAATTTTGTAATGAAAGAGAGCCGCACAAAAAATATAAGATTATTTTTTTCAATATAATTGACTTGAAGAATAGGGGGTTGTATGTTACGTGTGCTTGCATTCGTATTGCCAAAATTATACTATTTCGGTGCGGTGTTTGGTATCGATATATTTTTATAAAGCCAACATATTTTCTTGTAAAATATATGTGCTGCGCTGATGAGTTAGCAATGTTTTTTATTATTTTTTGATTCTGAGTAAAACAATGTTACTTTGAAATGAATTCGTTTTGAAAAATAAATTATTGTTAATCAGTGTTTTGTGTTAATTTGTGCGTTAATTGTTGTTTGTAAATTATGCTTACATTGTAGGATTTTAAAAAAATTATAATTTTGTGTTTAACATTTTTTAATAGATTTATAATGTGTTAAAAAAAACAGGTGATAACTGGAACATATTTAGATTATAAAAAAAGTATATTAATACTAACCATAGTATTTTCTTCCAAAAATAACATTTTTATAAACGTAAACATATGAAACACAAATTACTCAGTTTATTCGTGGGTAGTATGATTCTAACTTCTGTTGCATTCGCGCAGGAGAGAAAGGTTAGCGGTCATGTTACAGGAGCAGATGGGAAGCCATTGGCAGGTGTAACTATCGCAATCCAAGGATCAAATGTTGCTACACAAACAGATGCAAATGGTAACTATTCATTATCAGTGCCTAATGGTAAAATTTTAGTATTTCGCTCTATAGGTTTTGCAGATAAAACGTTGATTGTTAAAGAAGGACAATCTGCTTTTAACGTTACATTAGATAATTCAGCTAATGCTCTGGATGAGGTTGTTGTAACTGCAATGGGTATTACCCGTTCGGAAAAATCTTTGGGTTACTCTGCGACAAAAATTGGTGGCGCCGAATTAGCAGCATCACGAAATACGAATGTCGCAAATGCATTGGCGGGTAAAGTTGCTGGAGTTCAGGTTAATTCATCAGGTGCCGCGCCAGGCTCTGTATCATCGGTTGTAATCCGTGGTTTCAGTTCAATTAATGGTTCCAATCAGGCATTGTATGTTGTGGATGGAGTTCCATTACAGACAAGTAATTTTCAAACTGACGGCACGACAATTGCGGCTGGAGGGATCTCCAGCATCTCTTCGGACGATATTGAATCAATGACTGTATTGAAGGGGGCGGCTGCTACTGCGTTGTATGGATCTCGAGCTTCAAATGGAGTTATAGTTATTACCACTAAATCGGGAAGAAAAGGTAATGGGAGAAACTTTTCGTTATCTTATAATGGAGGTATGCAATTTAGGGAGATGTCTGTTTTTCCTATAATGCAAAATGAATTTGGGCAAGGCTGGAATGGAAAGCAAACTTTTATTGAGAATGGCTCTTGGGGACCACGTTTAGACGGATCACTTCAATTGTTTGGACCTATTTGGAATAATAAACAGCTGTACCATGAATATTCAGCCCGAAAAAATAATGTTAAGGATTTTTTGGATGTTGGTAAATCCTTTAATAATAGTATAGCTTTTAATGGTGCTTCAGAAGACAACAAGCTGACTTATTATTTGTCTTATTCGAATACTAAAGATGATGGAATTATGCCAACAGATGCGGATTCTTATAAGAGGAATACGCTCGCTTATAGGAGTACCTATAAAGGTACTGATTGGTTAAAAGTTTCGTCAAATCTGAATTTTACGACAAATAAGACCAACGTGGTCGGGACATTTCAGGGCACATCAGTAATTGACGGTTTGCTGGAATTACCAAGAGATATATCCATTATAGACAAAAAAGACTTATCGAGTCCCTTCAATACACCAGAAGCTTATTTTACGCCTTATGGTATAACTAATCCGTATTGGGCACTTGCCAACAATTATAACCAATTAAATTCGAAACAGTTTAATGGGAAAATTCAAGCAGATATTAACCCAATGAAGGAATTAACATTGACCTACAGATTTGGTTTTGACCATTTAAACTATGACCAAAAAATTGGAGTACCGGAGATCAAATTGGATGACAAATTAATCACGGATGACAAGGGATATCCGCCGTCAAAAATGAATCAAGCTGGAAATGTTTTTTCGAGATATGGTAGTTCTTATGAATTAAATCATGATTTCTTGGCTACTTATGATAACAGATTTGATAAGTTATCACTTACTGCAATGCTTGGTATGAATATCAATGAAAGATATTCTACTTATATGCAAGGTCAGACGGACGGTCTCTCTGTATATACTGGTTTTTGGGATTTAAGTAATGGGTCCGTGAGATCAGAGTTAAGTGAAGTTCAAAATAAACGAAGGCTGGTAGGGCTATTTGGAGATGTCACTTTAGGGTATGATGAAACTGTGTTTTTGAACTTAACTGCACGGAATGATTGGTCATCGACTCTACCTATCAATAATAATAATTATTTTTATCCTGGCGCAACTTTGAGTTGGTTGTTTACGAATAACCTACCTAAGAATAATATACTTACTTTTGGTAAAGCGCGTTTAGCCTATGGACGTACAGGTAATGATGCGGGAGTTTATCAAACTACCGCTCGCTATATACAAGGATTTGCCAATGGATATTACGGATCAGATATTATTAAATTTCCATTGAATAATGCGAATTCCTTTTTATTGAGTACACAAAAAGGAAGTGATCAATTGCAGCCAGAGATGACGACAGAATTTGAGGCAGGAGTTGATTTGAAATTCTTTAATAACCGTATTGGCTTAGACGCTGCATTTTATAACAGAACAACAACTGATCAAATATTTCCTTTATCAGTAGATCCTGCGAGTGGTTTTGCAACAATGGTAACCAATGTTGGGGAAGTAAGAAATAGAGGTATTGAACTTTTGCTCTCGACAACTCCTATTAAAACTGAAAAATTCAGATGGGATCTCAATTTCAATCTTACGGTAAATAGAAATAAAGTGATCTCTTTGGATGAGCGGATTGGGGATAAATTTGAAATTTACAACTTTTCGGCGGGAGATGATAATGTGAGTATGTACGCGGAGGTTGGGAAACCTCTTGGTACCTTCTACACCTACTTACCTACCTATGTTGAAGATGTAAATAGTCCTTATTATGGAAAGCTAATTGTTGATGAAACTGGCCAACCACGTCAAACCAAAGATATTGCAAGTACGGGTTTAAATATTCAACCTAAATGGACTGGTGGTGTAAATACATCTTTTAGTGCTTATGGGTTTACTTTAGGAGCTACTTTAGATGTTCGCGAAGGTGGTTATATGTTTTCCAGGACAAAAAATTTAATGCAATTTACTGGCAACGGGATAGAGACACTCTATAATGATCGTAATCCGTTCATTATTCCTAATTCAGTAGAGTCGGTGTTCGATAAACAGGGGAATTTTAAAGGATATCAAGATAATAATACAGCAATATTTTTATCAAATAGTGGGTATCAAGACTATTTCAATTTGCATGGATCGAAAGAAGCTGGTAAATACTATTTGATGGATCGTTCATTTAGAAAAATACGTAACATATCGTTAACTTATGCTTTGCCGAAATCTTGGGTAAGTTCAGCTAAATTGAGCGATGTTGCCATCACAGCATTTGTTAATAATCCATTTGTATGGACACCCAAAAGCAATAAATTCATAGATCCGGAAGGATCTTCTATCGGAAGTGATTTGCAAGGCCAGTTTGGGGAGTTGTATATTAATCCGGCAACCCGCATCTATGGATTTAACGTAAGTCTTAAATTTTAATATTTAATGTTATTATGAAAAAGATAATATTGCCTTTATTGGCTATTAGTATAGGGGTTAGTTCATGTAAAAAGTTCTTGGATATCAATGATAGTCCAAATTCCCCAAAAGAAGAAAATATTTCAAATTCCTTAATTGTGCCAGGGATTGAGATGAATCTGGCTGCGAGCTATGGAAATTATTTTAGAATAATCGGAGGATATTACGCGGAACACTATAGTCAAACATTCGGAACAAGTAATTATTTGGATTATTCGCAATTTTTTGCTTCACAGACGAGATCTGCGGGCACTTATACGCAATTAAATACTCGAGTTCTTAAAAATGCGAACACAGTGATAGAAAAAGCTAAAGCTTCGAGTGATTGGAGTACTTATTTGATTGCGAAAACATTGCGTGTTTTTGCAATTCAATCACTGGTTGACGCTTATGGTGAAACGCCATATTCAGAAGCTTTGAAAGACGATATTTTATCGCCAAAATATGACGATGGTAAAGATGTCTATACAGGAATTTTAGCAGAGTTGAATGAGGCACTTTCTAAAGTAGAAGCGGATGGTCCTATAATGGCAACTTTTTTGTATCCAAAGGTAGGAGGCCAGGATCCTACGACAACCGATTGGATACGGTTTGCAAACGCATTAAAATTAAAGCTCTTGATGCGAATGAGTAAAGTCCAAGATGTAAAAAATGAACTAGCTAATTTGGTTAACGCAAATATGTTTCCTTTAAAAGATGTTGCATATGCGAATATGTGGGTGAATGAAACGGGCAAAGCAAATCCTTTTTATCAAGAAGAATTCGCTTCTTATTTTGGTTCAACCCAAGAAAATGTAATTTTAAATTTAGCACTTTCAGCGACTTTGGAAGATGATAGTGATGCGAGACTTTCTGTTTTTTTTGACAAAAATAGCAGTGGGCTATATAAAGGGGGCGTGTCAGGAACAAACTTTAGTATTTCAAATGTATACACGGCGAGTTATTTCAATAGACCAAAAATGAGTTATGACTCTCCGGTGTATTTAATTACAAAAGCAGAAATAGAATTTTTCTTGGCAGAATATTATGCCAAATATGGTTCTTCAGGACAGGCAAAATCCCATTATGAAACTGCTATAACGCAATCTTTTTTATCTGCTGGGCTAACCCAAGCAGATGCTGCAAAAGTCTTTCAAGGAAAATATGCATACGATAATGCAAAATATGAAAAACTAATTGGGATTCAGAAATGGATTGCTTTAAGTGGAACTAATAATTTTGAAGCTTGGTGTGAGTTAAGGCGTTTGAAATATCCGACTTTTGGTACAATTACTGGTGCAAATATTTATAACGAGTCAAATGATACATTTAAACCTGAACTATACGTTCCAGGGACACTGTACACTCCTATTAAATATAACACAGAGTTGGGTCCAAATAAAGTTTTACAACGAATTAGATATGCGCAAAGCTCCACGAATTCAAATTCGAATGCACCAGCAGTTCGACCTGATGGAGAACCAGTATTTTGGGCTAAGTAGTGTTATTTAAAAACTGAAGATGATGAAAAATATTTTAAAAACAATATTGATTCTTTTTATTTCACTGTTTGTTTTTTCAGGTTGTAAGAAAGAAACAACAGGTGGATATACGCATGTGACGACATTTCCATTATTAAGTATAAAGGGAGGTTCAAAGGTTGTCCTACCTTTGGGAGGGACCTATCAAGAACCTGGATTTGAGGCTACTATTGATGGTGTTGATGTGTCAAAAAGCGTGGTTGTGAAATCCACTCTTAATGCAAACAAGCCAGGGCAATATACAATTACTTATATTATAAGTAATGAGGAGGGCTATAAGGCTGAATTGAGTAGAAATGTTTATGTGTATGATACAACACCTAACATTATGCCTTCGAAAATTTATCAAGTGCAAGCAGGTACAAATCGAAATGGCACTGTTGCCTATAGCGGTTATTCAGTTGCAGTCTATCAAAGTTCTCCTGGAGTTTTTGCGATCTCAGACTTTTTGGGAGGGTATTACGATGTAAGAGCGGCTTATGGACCTGCTTACGCTGCTGTTGGTACTTTTGAAATAAATAATAATAATACACTATCCCTTGTAGAAAGTTATGTAGCTGGTTGGAAAGATAGTTTGTCTGCGCTAAATAATGGCAAATTCGACCCGGCAACCAATACTATTACATTTACTTCTGCTTATGCAGGTTTTAATTTTAACGTAATTTTGAAGTAGTAAGTATGAAAAAGATCTTTTATATAATTAGCCTTCTCTTCATCTCTTTCCAGTCATGTAAGAAGGATGAAGTTCAAGGTACGGCCACGCAAAAATTAGCTGGCGAATGGTATGTTACGGCGGATGCGCTGAAAGCCGATGGTTCGCTCTTTGCGAAAGATGTTTATGGATTAGGACATTTCATGATTGCGACCTATAATACAGAAAGTAATGATATCGCGAAAATTTGGATAGATGATAGGGAAAATTTTTGGGATTTTAAAGGTGTCATCAATGGAGATGTGAATGCATTAACTTTCTACGGTGAGAATGTACAAAATGTTAAATCGGATTCTAAATTTACAATTACCGCCGGTAAAATTCTAAAGGCTGGCGCAACTACACCAAGTGGATTGAAAGCAGATAGTGTGGTTTTTGAAGTTAAATTTGATGACGATGATCCGGTTAGTAATGGCTTTGATCGTTATAGAATTACAGGTTATCGTTATACTGGATTTGCTAATGATAACTAATTCTCAATAGGTTTGAATTAATAAAGGGAACAATCTTTTGTTCCCTTTATTTTTATGTTTTAATGAGCTTAATGGGTTTCTCAAGATTGTGTACATTAACCAATGTTAATCATTAATATGTTACTCTCTACTCGATCTCCTCTAATATTTTTCCAAGTCAGCAGGGGAAAACTATCTTAAATCCGTGTAATCTATACGTTATCTATTTTCAGATCATACAAATCCTTGTGCTTTTATTAATATGTAATTGTTATATGGTGTTTGTAATTAGTTTACTGTGTTTTTTGATCTGCATTTTGCGCTTTTAATGTTCAATGAATTTTTTGATTTTCTCAGTTTATATAACTGGTGTTTTCTATTATGAAGCTACTTCTCTTAGATATTAGGTGTATAATGTTACTTGTTTAATTTTTTTATAAAAAAATAAATACCTTATTTTCAGTTTTTTATGTGTATTTATGAATTAAATGTTACCACAAAGTTATGCTTGCATTGCAAAAGTTAAAAAAAGTTATAATTTTGCCTTTAACATTTTTTAACATGTGGCAACAACACAATAAAAAAATGTTACTAACTATAACGCATATATAATTTATTGGAAGGTATATTGCTAACCGAAGTATTTTATCAAGAATAAACATTTTTTAATAAACGTAAACATATGAAACACAAATTACTCAGCTTTTTCGTGGGTGGTATGATTCTGACTTCTGTTGCGTTCGCGCAGGAAAGAAAGGTCAGCGGTCGTGTTACTGGTGCAGATGGCAAACCATTGGCAGGTGTAACGATTGCTGTACAAGGATCAAATGTAGCTACACAAACAGATTCGAATGGTAATTATTCGCTTTCTGTACCAATAGGGAAAATAGTTGTTTTCCGATCAGTTGGATTTGCTGATAAAACCTTGATTGTTAAAGAAGGTCAATCTGCATTTAATGTTACTTTGGAGGATAGGGACAACGCTTTGGAGGAGGTCGTGGTTACGGCCATGGGCGTATCTAAGCAAAGTAAGGCGCTTGGTTATGCAGCTACAACAGTTAAGTCTGATGAAATTACTGCTGCAAATAATATGAATGCAATGACTGGCTTACAAGGAAAAGTGGCTGGGGTGAGCATTTCAAATTCTGGGACAACTGGAGGGTCTACAAAGGTAATTATTCGCGGGGTATCTTCTTTTTCTGCCAACAACCCTCTATATGTTGTTGATGGAGTGCCAATTAATAATGGATATCAAGCTTCAATTGGTTCTACTCGATCTGTCGATTTAGGAAATGCGGCAAACGATATAAATCCAGATGACATTGAATCAATGACAATTTTAAAGGGTGCTTCAGCAACAGCATTGTACGGTTCTCGTGCCGCGCATGGTGTCATTATGATCACGACGAAAAAAGGAAAATTGGGACAAAATTTGGCGATTACCTATAATGGGGCTATAAATGTTAGTAACGTTCTTAAAGTTCCTCAAACCCAAAATGTTTTTGGACAAGGATGGCCTGATTATGACTATGCTGAAAATGGTTCGTGGGGTCCTAAGTTAGACGGAATAACAAGACCTTGGGGCTCAGAAGTAAACGGTGTTCGTCAAACGAAGCCATATTCTTACGTTAAAGATAACATTAAGAACTTTTATGTCTCTGGGCTTGATGCGACGAATGCGTTATCTATTTCCGGTGGTGGCGATAAATCTTCCTATATGTTTTCATATGGTAATTTTTATCAACAAGGGGTATTGCCTGGACATCCAGATAAATTGAAGCGTAATAATTTTTCCTTTAGAGGTAATACCAATTTAGATAAATTTACATTTAATTATGGAGTAAATTATGTTAGGCGTGATCTTAACGCAATATTCCAGGGACAAGGATCTGCTGATGGTGGTAAAACAACTTTTCAAGAGCTAATCCAGACACCCGTAGATATTGATCTCTCTTCAATGAAGGATTATAATAATCCGTATTACAATTATGATAATTATTTTACGCCATATTCTTCAAACCCTTATAAAGCATTATTAGATAATGGGACAAAACTTCAGGAAGATCGTTTTTATGGAAATATCGATCTTTCCTATAAAGTCCTCCCTTGGTTAACTGCGTTAGGTAAGTTAGGTGGAGATTTTGGTAATATCAATACCAAGGATTTTTCTCAACGAATTACTTATACAGCTGGTTCTAATTCAGCTGTTTATAAGAAAGCGATAACGACAGGTAGATATGGTGAAAACTATAGAAAGACGAATCAGATTGATGCAACATTCATGTTTCAGGTCGATAAACCAATCAATGACGATATTAGCTTATCTGGAAATTTAGGATATAACTTTAACCAACGTGGATACAGTTACCTTGATTCCTACATTAGTGGTTTGAATATACCGGGTTGGTATAGTTTGAAGAATACTAGCGGAGCGCCAGTGGTGGAGAATGTATTTGTTCGACAACGCTTAATGGGCTTATTTGCCGATGCTACATTCAATTATAAAAATTATTGGTTCGTCAATGGATCTTTCCGTTCTGATTGGTCGTCTACTCTTCCAGTCAAGAATAACAATTATATGTATGGAGGGATTAATACATCATTAATTTTAACAGATGCATTCCAAGACTTAAAGTCTGATAACTTTAATTATTTAAAATTAAGGGCTGCGTGGGGTAAAACAGGTAACGATGCATCTCCTTATAGAGTTCAAAACACTTATGCTAGTTCTCAATTAGGTTTAGGGTTTGGTAATATTATTTTACCATTAAAAGGAACAGCTGGTCTCCAACATGGTAAGTTGCTAGGTAACGATGATTTAAAACCTGAGATTACGACAGAACTTGAATTTGGTGCTGAAATGAAACTATTTAACAATAGAGTGAGCTTAGATGCATCTTACTACAACAGAAAAACTGTGGATCAAATCTATTCATCAGCCCTGCCTCCAGAATCAGGTTTTACGACAAGAACTCGAAATATTGGAGATATTAGAAATAAAGGTGTCGAGATCGGTTTAAATACGACTCCGTTAAAATTGAAAGATTTCCAATGGGATTTCGGAATTAATTTCACGAAAAATAATAGCAAGGTCGAAAAGCTATGGGATGAAGTGAAAGAATTCAATATTTACAATGCTTATTTAGTTGATTTTGTCGCAGAAATTGGCCAACCCCTTGGTGTTTTTAAAGTTCCTCAAGTGATGACTGTTAAAGATGGTGAGTACGCAGGTAGGGTTGTCGTAGGAGCAAACGGCGTGCCTTTGACGGATCCAAATACAAAACGGAGAATCGGAAAGTACGAACCCGATTTTGTGATGGGATTTAATACTAAGTTTACATATAAAGATTGGAGTTTAGGTGGAGTTTTAGATTGGCGGAAAGGTGGTTTCTTTTATTCCTACACAGCTCAACTGAATTATTTTGTTGGAAACGCGACAAACACAACGTTTAATGAGAGACAGCCTTGGTTGGTCCCAAATTCTGTTAAGCAGTCTGGCAATACATATGTGGAAAATGATACTCAAATTTCAGTTAATAATCAAAATACTTACTGGAATCCTGCTACTAACAATTCAATTTACGAACAAGCGGTATTAAAACGTGACTTTGTTAAATTAAGAGAAGTTGTACTTACCTATTCATTACCAAAAAGTGTATTAGGCTCTAAAATAAAAGGAGTTGATTTTAGTTTAATTGGAAGAAATTTATTCATTTGGACTCCGAAGAATAATAATTTTGTAGACCCTGAATCAAGTAACTACGGTAACGATATTACCTCTAACTTTGGTGAATTTGCAGCTGGCCCAACATTTAAGAGTTTTGGCGGTAGCGTTAAAGTTCGATTCTAATTATTTTTAGCATTATGAAAAAATTAAAAACATTTGGATACATATTAATAGCTAGTACATTAACTTTTGGTTCTTGTAATAAAGCTTTAGATATCAATAAAGACCCATATTTGCCGTCAGAAACAGATGCCACACCGGACTTGCTATTTCCTTCGGGAGTTGCTTACAGTGCCGCTAAAATTGGTGGTGATTTAGAATTGATTGGTGGTTTTTGGGCACAACACTATACCCAGAATAATAGTTCTAATCAATATAAAGATCTTGATGCATACACTATGACTATATCATCCTATAATGGAATTTGGTCGAACCTATTTGGGGGTGGGATGAAGGATCTGTATATTGCGAAAGACAAAGCTCAAATAGCGGGTCTTTGGAATTATTATATAGCGTCATCTGTCATGTTAGCTTTTGACTATCATGTACTAGTAGATTTGTATGGCGATTTGCCAATTACAGAGGGGTTGCAAGGAGATAAGGGGTTATATACTCCGAAATGGGATGAAGGAAAGGCTGCAAATGCGTTGATATTAAAACAACTGGATGAAGCTATAGCTAAGGCAACGGAGGCTAAATCTCTACCATCAATGGCAGGCCAGGATTTCGTTTTTTCAGGTGATACAGATAAATGGCGTAAATTTGCTAAATCTTTAAAACTTAAGATTTTGATGCGCGATTTTTCTGCAAACTCTGCAGCTATTAAGGCTTTGCTTGATGAAGGGGATCTATTAGTATCGGATGCAAAAATGACTGCGTTTGAAGATATCAAGGACAAATCAAACCCATTGTTCGAATCCGATAGAAGGGCTTTAAATACAGGTGCGAATATCCGTGCAAGTAAAACATTGCTATCTTATTTGTTGAAAAATAATGATCCAAGGATTTCGGATTTTTATGAAGTAAATGATATTAACGGTCAATATACCGCTTATCCGCAAGGTAATTTTAATGCTACCAGCGCAGAATATCCGGTTGGAAGTACTTCGAGAGCCAAGTTAGCAGCGACTGACCCTGTTTATTTTATGTCCAATGCTGAGGTGGAATTTTTGCAAGCGGAAGGTTGGGCTAGACTAAATGATGTCACCAAGGCAAAAAGCCACTACGAATCGGCTGTAAAATTGGCCTTTTCTCGGTGGGGGAAAGACGCAAGCTCGTTTATTGCTGTCGGTGGAGCGTATGCATTTAAAACAGGAACAGTGGAAAGTTTGGTAGAGCAAATTATTACACAAAAATGGATAGCTTCAACTCGATGCCAAGCTTGGGATGCGTTCTATGACCAAAACCGTACTGGATATCCAGTAGTGAGTACTGTGGCTGGAAATGATGCTAATTACATTCCGGGACAATATACGGTATCTGTAAATACTTCTTTAAGTGGAAGTGAAATTCCGAGAAGATTGCCATATCCAAAAGTGTCTTCAGACAATAATCCTTATACCCCTAAAGCCGTCGCTATAAATACAAAAATGTGGTGGCATAAGAAATAAGACTGGACTTTTAATATTATAGAAATGAAACATATATTTAAATATTTTTTAGGGTTTCTAGTGCTAGGTTTTGTTGCATGTAAACAGGATCAACCAGCTGTAGAATATTCTCCTATTTTCCCAATATCGGGAGAATGGCACACGCACGTCTTTAACGAAGATGGCTCTTCTGCAAGCGCAAGTTTGTTTGCATTAAGCACTTATAATACTTCTGATAATTTATCAAATGTTGCTTGGTTCAAATTAAGCAACGTAGCGCAACCGTTTGGTGTTTTAGCGAAAGTAAATGTCGACGTTCCCAACAAAACATTTGTTGCAGGACAATACATCAATACATTACCTGTACCAGCAAATAGTACTGCGATAACATTAATAGAAGGCAAGATTATGCTCAACGCCTCTACGCAACCTAGCAAAGCTGTGGCAGACAGTATTTATGTTAAATATAAAACAGGAGTAAACGGAAAGACTTATATCGTAAAAGGTCATAGACGTACTCAATGGCCTGAGGATCAAAAATAGAAGTAATTTCTTCCATTTAGTTGAATAGAAGCTTGGTCGGATTCCCGACCAAGCTTTTTTTTTAATTAGGCTTTAATACTTCCTGTCCACTTAATAAATGTTGAAGTGCAGTTTTTACAAATCGGAATTAAATAAGCATATCATCTACAATTCTACGGGATCCTTGGCTAGTACATATGGTATTCTATGGTGAACTTAGTAAAATTATAATATCAATGTGCTTTAATTATTTGAAAATTGTTCCTTATTTCAAGACCTTAATAACTAATTTTCAAATCATAGAAACGAAAAACGGTTAGTATCTCCCTCCCGAAAATTTATCTGTTATTATTCATATTACTAAATCGTTAATTTTATGTATATAAATTAATAGACTAACAATTTATTAATATTAACTTAATATTGAGAATCTATTTTTACGCCGTTGAAAGATGATGGAATAGAAGATGGAAAAATGATTCTACTCGTATCATATCATCACAAGCGAAAAAGATAATTTATTTAAAATTCTCATGAAAAAAGCACTTTTACTCTTAGCCCTGATAGGTCCTGTCGTAGCGCTTGCGCAAAATAATAATGCGCCCTCCAGCTATGATCCACATGATATCAAGATTACGGGGTACCTTCAGACACAGTTTCAGAAAGCGCAATCTCCCGGAATTACTTCATTTTCGGGTGGTGATTTTTCAAAGAATTCGGATAACAGGTTTATGATCCGCAGGGGACGTCTTAAAATTGACCGCGTGGATACGTACTCCAGTATTGTCTTTCAGTTGGATGCAACCCAGGACGGTGTACAACTGATGGATGCTTTTATTCAATTGCGTCACCCAAGCCAAAAAGGTCTAAGTTTAACGGCTGGTCTTTTCAATAGACCTTTTGGATATTCCATTGTGTACTCATCAGGTTATCGTGATTTTCCGGAACGGGCACGTGTATTCCAGACTCTGATGCCAAGGGAGCGTGATCTAGGAGGAATGGTAAGCTATCACCCTGGTGGTAAAGCTAAATTCTTAAACTTAGATTTAGCCTTGGTGAATGGTAGTGGCCATTCGGCTAAAGATTATGATTCCAAAAAGGATCTGATCGGTAATCTTGCTTTTAAATTTGATAGCCTAGCAGATAAAAAACTCCATTTGGGGTTTGGTGGCTCGTTCTATAAGGGTTCGGTTCGTAACGATACCAAAACCTACTATACACCCAATAGCGATGGGTATACAGCGCATACCAGCGATGATAATGAAGGTAAAGCCATCGGCAGAAATTACTATGGAGCTAACTTACAGGTCGAGTTTGATAATAGCTTTGGGAAGTCCAGCTTTAAAACAGAATATGTTGCCGGTGATCAGCCAGGGGTTGCCGGCGGTGTCGACATTAAAGGACCTTACGCTAGCAGAAGTTTTACAACCCAACCGACAACAGACCTTTATCAACGTAAATTTAATGGATATTATCTTTGGTTTACGCAGGAAATTGCTCATACAGGATTTACGGCCATGGTTGCTTACGATGTCTATGATCCCAATACAAAGGCAAGCGGCTCAACAATTGGGATGGCGGGTAATTTCACTACCGATGGTGATGTTAAGTTTAGTACGCTGGGCTATGGACTTGCTTATCAATTCAGCAATAGACTTAAATTTACGGTTTATAATGAACACGTAACAAATGAAGCGACTAGCCTACCGAATTTTTCAGCAGATATTAAAGACAACGTTTTTACGGCCAGAATGCAATACCGCTGGTAAGTGGACAACGAGCACTGTTTTTATGAGATAGACAAGGGAGCTGAAAGGACCAGAGTTGAACTAGTGAAATTCGCCAAAAGGCCTTTTCTGGCTTTGATTCAGCGGCAAATAAAATGTTAGATATTTTTCCGAATCCGGCTCAGGGATGATGCGGTAATCCCTAAATAGGATGCTAACATGGCTAATGGAACACGATTGGCCAAACCAGGGTAAAGCTTCAAGAATAGTAGATAGCGTTCTTTGGCATCGAGATTCATCATGGTATTTGCCGTTTTTAGCTTACTTTCCACCACAAAACCATAAAGTTTGGCCATTAACAATGGCCAAACTTTAATTTCCTTTTCAAGGAGTGTAAAGTTGTCAAAATCAAGGCTCCAGATTTCGGTATCTGTAAGGGATTCTATATAGTCATTGGATGGTGTTCGATCCAAGAAGCTCTGAAGATCCCCAATAAAACGACCTTCATAGATGAAATAACGGGTAAAATCATCGCCTTTACTGTTGTAATAGAGCGAACGGAATACTCCCGATTCCACAAAAGCAATGCTATTGTTTATTTTACCGCAAGCGACAAAATAGCTTGACTTTGGAATACTTTTTTTTTCGAATGCCTGTCGAATTAAGTTCTCTTCTCGTAAATCGAGCTGTCCAAATTTTCGGATGTATTCCAGTAATTGCTCCATGTTACCTTTATATTACTTCGCTAAGTTAATCAATTCTTCACGTTGAGGTCCTGTTGAAAGATACGTTATGGGAACTTGTAACTCGTCTTCTAAAAAGGAGATAAATGCACCCAAGGTTTCTGGAAGTAAGTTTGCCTGCTTGATGTTAGAGAAATCGGTATTCCAACCTTTTAAATATTTCCAGATGGGTTTAATTTCTTGTTCAGCGGATTGGGGAAATGCTAAGGAAATTTTTTGTTCATCTATTTTATAATGTGTACAGACGGGGATGGCAGCCATTTCGTTCAAGATGTCAGCTTTCGTAAGAACAAGCTGAGTGACTCCATTTAACATGACGGCATATTTTAATGCTGGAAGATCCAGCCAGCCGACACGACGGGGACGCTTGGTATTGGAACCGAATTCAGCGCCTTTTTCCCGTAAATCATTGGCAGCTTGTCCTGTGATCTCGGTTGGGAAAATGCCATTACCCACACGGGTGCAATAGGCTTTTGTAACGCCATAAATTTTGTCCACCAGTTTAGGCGACACACCCAAGCTTACACAGGCTGCGGAGGCAATCGTATTTGATGAGGTCACATAAGGATAACTTCCATGGTCGATGTCAAGCAGGGTTGCCTGCGCACCTTCCGCCAATACCTTCTTGCCATCTCGGATTGCCTTGTTCAGAAAGATTTCAGTATCTATAATTGGCACTTGTTTTAAGGAAGCGCATCCCTGAATAAAATCGTGGTAAAGCTCTTCGAATGCAGGCATTTCTTGTTCCAAAAGCTGTAGTTCATTGTATTGACGGTTTAAAATTTGATATACGTCCGTATTAAAACTATCCGAGTGAATATCACCAACACGAAGGTTCTGTCTTAGTATTTTATTGGAATAGCTTGGTGCAATTCCATTTTTGGTCGTTCCTATCGTCCGATACAATGGGGACTGTTCCCTATAGATATCCCAATAGCGATGGGTCGGTAAAACGAGATGCGCTTTTTGGGATATCAAAATTCTATCAACGAGATCTTGATCTGGCATAATGTGCGCTAGTTCTTCGATTTCCGCTTTGAATGCTAATGGGTCAACCACCACACCGGTGCCAATAATGTTTTTGACATGCGACGAAAAGATGCCTGATGGAAGTAGTTTTAGTGTAACCTTGTTACCTTGATAATAGATACTATGTCCGGCATTCGCGCCGCCATTAAAACGTGCGATAATATCATAGTTGCTGCCGATCAGATCAATGAATTTTCCTTTACCCTCGTCTCCCCACTGGAGCCCAATTAGAATGTCCATGTTGCGTTTGTCTTGAATTTATGGTCAAAGCTAGGGCTTGCAAAGCGGAGGACAATTGCCATTTGGCAAAAAGTGCTCCTCATTATCATTTGGCCAGCAGTCTCAATGCGTTTGGATTGCGCTTAAGCTTGTTTGTGTCCCAACCGTTGTACTTTTTGTAGCCATTTATTTCGCTTAATAGGATCAGAAGTTTTGATAATTCCGATATAGGTGACTTTAACCGGCGATATTCCACAAAATTGAAGGGTGGATCTTTTGAGTTGATTAACACTTGGTCTGCCGTAAACTAATGCATAATACCAACTTGGTTGATCGAGTGTTGTAATGATCCGGGCAGATTTTCCTTTTAGCAATTTGTCCCAAAAAAGAGAATTTTCGCGGTATTGAAAGGCCCGTCCAGGTAAAAATAATCTATCGATAAAGCCCTTCATCAAGGCAGGAAGACCGCCCCACCAAACGGGATGTATCCAGACCAAATGATCCGCCCATAAGATGTCTTCCCAGGCAAGAAGTAGGTCCTGTTCCAGTTCTGTCCGTTTACGATAACCAAATTCAAGGTTTGGATTGAAGTCCAGGTCAATAATATGGATTGTTCGTACTGTAGCTCCGGACGCTACCGCAGCTTCTTGATAAGCATTTGCAATGCCAAAATTGAAGGATTCCCGATTCGGGTGACCATTGATAATAAGTATTTTTTTCTGCATGATGTCGTATTACATTACAAAAATACCGATAGAGCCACCGTCTTTATAGGACAAATGTCTAAAAAGAAATTTCGCTGCGAATACGACTTAAATGACGTTGTGTGATGCCTAAATAAGAAGCAAGATATTGTAAGGGAAGCTGTTGGATAAACTCAGGATGATCTTTGAGTAAATTGGCATAACGTTGTGATGCGGTTTCTTTTTGCAGTTGAAAGACGCGTTTTTCAAGTTCTAGATATTGTTCCTCGGCAATCATTTTAAGGTACTTTGTCCATTTTAAGCTATTCGTGGCGAGTGTATCAATGGTGTTTTTTTTGATCGTCCATAGTTCGGCAGGGGTGATGGCCTGCATGGTCTCCGTACTCGGCCCGCCTGTAATAAAGGAGGAGTAGGCCGCTATCCAGGTATTGGGAAAGCGAAAACAATAGGTAATATCTTCCTTGTTTGCGCTGCTATAATAAGAACGGAATATCCCTGATTGTATAAATGCAACCTCATGACAAGGTTGATTCTCTTTAACAAAAAAGTCGTTTTTGTTCAGCTTTCTGTATTCAAAAAGCTGAACAATCTGATTGATCTCTTCTTCCTCAAACAGACGCAAAGACCGAAAATATGCTGCTATCATGAAGTCCAAACTTAGAAAAATTGTGGTGTTCCTGCAACATAAATTCGATGTGCTTCAATCGATGCTATGTGTATTTTTCCGAGTTTAGTTTGCCGATTGAGTAATAGGTAGATTTTTAATTCGCATCGATTAGAATTGCCAACTGTAGACACATTTGATCGGAGCGATTGCTCCAAGCATGATTGGTGCCACGTTGGATCACAATATCGCCGGCCTGTAAAAGCGTTTCTTCTGTGTCTGTAATCAAGTAAATCTCTCCTGAAAGAATAACGATGTAATCCAAGCTTGCCGTTTGATGCATGAGGGGATGAGGGGTGCCAATCGCTGTTTCTATACCAAGTTCCCGATCGGGTGGGATCTGTACATAGCGGAAGTAGGTGCCATTTTTGATGACTTGGGGTATAGCATTGTTTTCTATGGGATGCTCTTTCTCAAACTTGGCCGGCATTTGACTGGTTTGCCAGATATCGGAAATAACGAGATTGGGATAGTGCTCCGATACATTATCGACCAATGCATCCGCTTCGATAAAGGATTTGCCGGCACGTATGCCTGTCACGATTCGTCTAGGTATAGTTCTCATTGATTTTGTATAATTAATTTATTGCCTTGAGTCTGGTTGTTTTTCAACATTAGATGCCCTTTTTCTATTGTTTCTGGGCTCAGTTTACCAATAAGATAAATAGGGGCGGGTTGAATAATTTCTTGCTCAATATTGTGTCTGATCCGATCCAGCCCATTTTTGAAATAGGGATAATTTAGTTTTTGCGCGTGGATAAAGTTGGATATATTGATGATCTGTGCGGCTGAACTAAATAGTTGGTCTCTTGCTGCCGCGGTCGTAAAATGTGTGATGTCGATATAAGTTCCATAGGGCTTTAATACTGCGGCGGCAACTTCCGAGAGCCGCTGACCCACTGCATCGATAGCGACATCTATACGCTGCTGATTACTTCTACGCATGATTATTTCCGTTAAATTCCCTTTTCGATAATTGATGATACTGTCTTTTTGTAGTCCTAGTTGGTGAAGTTTTTCAATACTATTCATACTTCCTGCAGTTGCCATGATATTTTTAATGCCGTTAGCCAGGAGTAACTTTAATACAAAAAGACCCACGCCCCCTGACGCGCCGGTTAGGAAGATATGGTCTTGCGGATTAATTGTTGCTCTGTCGAAAACCTGTAATGCGGTGATGCCAGCGGTAGGAAGTGCTGCGGCTTGCTCAAACGAAATATTTTTTGGCTTAGGGGCAATGAGTCCGGCTGGTAACTGAATGGATGCTGCATAGGTCCCGTTGCTGCCCATGCTACCACAGGCAAAAAACACTTCATCTCCAATTGCATATTCACTTACTTCTGAACCTTTATCTGTAATAATTCCTGCCCCTTCTCTACCAAGTATAGGGGAATATAAATAACGTCGTTCAAATTCATTTTCACGCATTTGGTAGTCTATGGGATTGATTGCGGAAGCTATTATTTTAATTTTCAACTCGTTGGACTTCAATGGAGGAAGGTCAACGTTGGCATTTATCAATTGATTGTCTTTATCTAATATAACGGCGTTCATAACTCTATCTATTTTAAGGGATGAAAAATCAAATTGGAAATAATTTACACGGCATCCATAGATTTTACATCTTATATAGTTGTTATGACAAATCTACCTTTCGTTTGCTATATATTTGTTGGTAGTTAACAAGTGGTAACTAGTTGTTAGAAATCAATATGGGACAAGTTTTGGACGGAAATCAAATGCGGGAGGCAAGTTGTACAGAAGAATTGCGTGCTATGCGTGACGCGCTGGATATTTTGGGCGGAAAATGGAAATTGATGATATTGCGTTATTTGGCTAATCGGGAGTCGCAGGAAATCTATTTCAAAAAAATGGAACGGGAGGTTCAGGGAATTTCTGCAAAAGTGTTGACGAAAGAACTTCGAGACCTTGAACTAAACTTGTTAGTCGCCCGCCAGCCAAGTGAAGACCCCGTTAAAGTGTTTTATAAAATTACGGCCTATGGTAAAAGTGTGTTCCCCGTCACCGAATCCCTGGTCAGTTGGGGTTTGGAATACCGAGAGAAAGTGAAACAGGAACTCACTGCATTAGCGAAATAACAATTTACTCCGATTGAAGAATTAACTTTTTGATCAGTGAAATCTGACCAAGGTGATAATAGCTATGTTCGATTACACCTTCGATATTTCTAAGGTAAGATCCATACTTTTTATCAATAAATGGCTGATCGAAGAGGTTTTCTTCAAATTGGGCAATGTTGTCTGCAAATGTTGCTGCGTTTTTTAGGAATCGATCTACTAGCGCATTCCAATCAGCTTTGGATCGGATAGGCGGGATATCAAAGCTGTATTTATCGCTGATTTCCAATTTTCCATGCTCAAATGCCATAAGTAATCCCTCGAGGTAATAATTGATATGATAGGTTAGGGCAGCGATAGAATTCAGATTACTTATTTTGATTATGGCTTGTTCCCAGGTCGTGTTCGATAATTGTTCCTGATAGTTGGTATTGGCAATCCAACGTCCATTCAAAAAAACTTCGCGAAGTCTGTCTGCAAGAAATATACGTCTTTCCATTTTGTATTAAAATTTTCCAATGATTAGTTTTTCCCTGCCTTTTTGCCATTATTTACACGTTACAGCTATAGGAAGAATTGGTGTTAATTTTCAAATTCCAATTTACATACAATTTTCCTATTCTTCATCTTTGGTTAATCTCTTGTTAATAAGACTTTCCTTTTTTTGTATAAAGTCATTGTTACCAAGATATCATGTTTGCACTAACCGGAAAAGATCTAAGAAATATTTGGGACCAATTTGTGGAGGAGGAGTGTGAAGAATCATTTTATACGTTATATAAACATTATTACCACTATCTTTCTTATTTGGGGCTAAAAAAGAAAATGTCGGTACAGCGTGTTCAGGATAGCGTGAATGATGTGTTTCTACATCTATGGGAGAAAAAGTCCAGTAATTGTCAGATACGTAATCATCATAATTACATTATTACGGTTTTCTTTCAAAAACTTTTCCGCAAGGAATCATTGCAGCTGACAGATTTGGATTTTGTGGAAGAAATCCATGATCCGTCAATCCATCACTCTGTTGAAGAACAACATATCCGTGCGGTAACAACAAATACCGTAACACAGTTGGTTGAGGAGCATATGGAGCAATTAGGGACAAAACAACGACTGGTGATTTACCAACGATTTTTTTTGGATCTTTCTTATCAGGAAATCGCTGATGCCAATCAGGTTTCGATCCATACGATCTATAATACCATCTATAAATCCCTAGAAAAAATAAAAAATAATCTTTCTAGTGAACAAGAAATCTTTCTTAAAGTTGCCGTAGGGCTACTTTCTTCATTTTTGTTGATTTTTTCTTAAAAACGAGTAGTGAAAAAATGACCCAGCTCACTCTATTGTATAAATTACGATTAGAGTAGTATGAACGAACTTAATTTGCAAGCGTTATTATTGGACGAATCTTTTGGGAACTATTGTAAGGGAACAAATAAAGAGGATATCGAAAAATGGGAAAAATGGTTACAAAAATATCCTGAACATAAAGCATCCATAGCGGAGTTGCAGGAAACCATTGTGGCAATGGGACATTATGCGGGTGAACTATCCGTTCAAACAAACTATGAGCGTTTGCAGTCTCAAATAAAAAAGCGCGCTAACCAGCGCAGCTTTACAGAAATTGGTACGGCTGTCTGGTTAAAAATTGCGGCGCTCCTAGTCGTTGTTGGCGCTATCTCACTGTTTCTATTTAAACAACAGCTTGCTGAAGAACAGCCAAAAAATGTACAGCATATTGGTGCTCCGGGAAAGGATGATGCCTTATTAACACTAAAAGATGGCTCCGTTGTTTCCTTAGCTGATATAAAGAATGGAAGTGTTGTTGCACTTCAGGGCGGGGTAGAAATTCAAAAGAACAACGCTGGTGAATTGGTGTATAAGGCTGTTGAAAAGGAGCGGATCGCCAGTACAGCAATGAATAAAATTGCGACGAATAAGGGAAATCAATATCAAATTATATTGCCAGATGGATCGAAAGCTTTTCTCAATGCAAATTCAACCCTGACATATCCTTTGAAATTTAATGAAAACGAACGGCATGTCCATATGACCGGAGAGGTTTACTTTGAAATTGCAAAAATTGAGACTGGAATGGGAAAACGAATTCCTTTTTACGTGGAGACAGCAAATCAAAAAATAGAGGTACTTGGTACGCATTTCAATGTCAACGCATATGATGACGAACCTTATACAACAACAACGTTATTGGAGGGAAGTGTGCGCGTTAGTTCGAAAAAAAGAAATGAATCGGTGCTCTTAAAACCAGGACAGCGGGCTTTGTTAAGTGAAGCTCTCCGTGTAGAAAATGTGGATATTTCTCAGGAAGTAGCTTGGATAAATGGTGACTTTGTTTTTAAAGGAGAGGAATTGGTAAGTCTGTTGCGTAAAGTTTCAAGATGGTACAACGTGGATGTAGTATGTCCTGAACGGCTTGAAAAGCTGAAATTTGATGGTATGGTGTCGCGTTCTCAACCGCTATCTACCATTATTGATATGTTGCAAACAACAGGAAAAGTAAAATTAACGCTAAATGGAAGGAGGCTTATTGTGATAGATTGACCTATCTAATTTTTACGATAAGCCGGATAAAAACAACCAAAGGTGCTGGTAACACCTTTGGTCAATGTGTTAAGCTTATCGATCATGTTGCGATTCAATGATCATCAAATAATATTAACAACAACAAATATATGAGTTTTTATCAATGCATGCGTGTTATGAAAATCACCATGGTATTTTTAACTTGTTTGTTGGTGAAAGTCAGTGCGTTTACTTACGGTCAACGTATTACACTTAACAAACAAAATAGTCATATCCCAGCTATATTAAAAGAAATAAGGCAGCAGAGCGGTTATGACTTTTTTTACGATAATGGGCTCTTTAATCGAGCAAAACCCGTTAATGTCAATCTAAACAATGCAACTGTTGAAGAAGCATTGAATATATGTTTTGCAGGACAACCGTTCGGTTATGTTGTGAAAAATAAACTGGTTGTTGTTACGGCGCTTCGGACTGCGCTGGAAAAGCCCGCCGATGTATTGCAGCAGCGCTTGGTTGGTCGAGTTATTGATCAACAGACAAAAAGGACATTGGCCGGTGTTTCAATCCGTGTTAAAGGGACATCTGGAGGAACGAATTCTGATGCAAATGGAAATTTTTCGTTATCGATTTCTAAAATCCCCACTGTTCTCGTTCTTTCCTATCTGGGCTATCAGACCAAGGAAATTGAAATTAATGATGTGAAGGAAAACCTTGTCATTGGTTTGAGCCCTCTTGCTACAGCATTGGAAGAGGTCACCGTTCAGGCAAGGCGTAAAATGAACACTGAAACGGCTGTGCTGGAAGAACGTAAACGCGCTTCTATTGTACAGGATGCTATTTCGGCCGAATTGATTGAGCGTACGGCCAGTATCACGACTACACAGGCATTACAGCGTGTTACTGGTGTTACGGTGACTGATGATAAATATGTTGCGGTCAGAGGGCTAGGTGATCGATCTGTGATCGGTCAGTTGAACGGCGTACGATTGGCTTCTTCTGACCCTGACCGTAGTGCCATCCCATTGGATCTCGTTCCGGCTTCCTTATTGGATAATATTACCGTTTATAAAACAGTAACACCAGATAAACCTGCCGATGCTGCTTCGGGCATCGTTGAGCTCAAAACGAAATCTGTGCCTGAGAAAATGACATTTGAGCTTATCGCTCAAACCGGGCTCAATTCGAACATTGGTTTTGGGGGAAATTATAACAGCTTTTGGAACAGTGAGATGGGATTATTGGGAACACGAATCAATAAAAAAGACCTTTCCTCGGATTTTCTAAATCTTGCAACGCAATATCCCAATGGATTAAGTTCTATCCAGGATATGATCGCCAATAGCAACTATAGTCCCTCAGGATATCAGGAGGTAAACCGGGTTAATACAATTATGAAAGGGTTTGATCCCGTTATGACGACTCGATACCGTCGCGCGCCCATGAATCAACTTTACTCGGCAACATTCGGTAATAGTTATGATGTTTTTGGAAAACACAAACTGGGGATTGTCGTCGGAGGAAATTATTATAGAAGAACCGCTGATATTTATCAGGGCGAACTGACCCAGTATAGCATCTATCAAGGAGTGGTAACCGGTAACCCTGATATTTATAGTTTTAGGAATATCCCCAATTATATTACACCGAATAGTCTTTTTATGGGGAAGTATCAAACTTATCGTGAAAATACAGGAACCGAAACACTAAACTATGGTACACTTGTAGGGGTCACCTACCGCTTTAATCCACAGCATGAGGTCAGTATGCAATATTTGGGAAGCTGGGGAGGAGAGTCTATCGCAACAAATTTAAATGGACGCTATGAGTATTCGGGTTTGCCTGGCGAAGTCAGAAGTACTATTCATTCGCTTAAACAGACTTTCCGTAATCTGAATACCTTTAACCTACAGGGCGAACATAAGTTTTTGAAAAATGAGCTCTCGCCTCGTTTGAGTTATAATGTTGCAACGTCAAAGTCCACGCAGAATGATCCGGATTTTAGATTTGCAAGTCTTGTAGACTACAAACCTCGGGGTGGGGGATGGTATCGACGTCCCATTATAGGTGAGCAGGCTCATTTTGATGACTATGTATATGCTGAACATCTCTATGCACTTACATCGGGCTATGTAAACGGATTTGGAAATTATGGCATTATTCAAGCTGAACCTAATGGTCGGAGATGGCGAAATTTGAACGAAGATAATTTTAATGCAAAAGCTGATCTGAGTTTTCCTTTCAGGCTATTGGGCGAAAAGCAGTTGTTTAAAACGGGGTTCAATTATTTATTTAGGGATCGTAAATTTACAGAAAACCAGCTGTTTCTGCCAGGTTCAAATTTTACGGGTAATAAGGCCATTCCTTTATATGACGTCCAAGGCAATTTAGACCGTTTGGTAAGCAATGAAATTGTAGGTGTTGTATTACCAAAAGCGGGGCAGGGTGAAGGTATGATGCCAGTAGGTGGATTTCTATACAATAGCCAAAAATCGCCAAATAACTACAAGGGTTATTTTGAAACCAATGCATTATATGGTATGCTGGATCTCAAGATCGCTGAACGATTCCGCATGGCCGGAGGAGTTCGGTTTGAGATGACAAATATTGGTTCGGCAGTGGATACTGCGAATGTATTTTTAGACCCTGCACTGACCGCAACATCCTCAGATGGTACACGCATTCCACTGGATCCGATTAATCCCAATTCTGTCTATAAAACAAAATATAAACCATTCTATTCTGTCAATGCAACCTATACGTTGAATGACAATATGAATTTTCGTGGGGCCTTCAACACGACTCTGGCGAGACCCGAATTGCGTGAGATTACCAATGTATTTGAATTTGATGCCTTTCAAATGGGCTTAGTTATTGGTAATCCCAATTTGAAAAACCAATATACCCAAAATGCGGATTTTCGTTGGGAATGGTTTCCTGCTAAAGGAGAGGTTATTGCCGTGTCGGCTTTTGGAAAGCGTATAGAAAATCAATTGGTTAAGGTCTTTAATCTAAAAACTCAGGGGCTAGCTGCTACTTATCCGGAATTTCCAACCATCCAATTTCAGAATGACGGTAATATTGGTAAGGTATGGGGATTGGAATTTGAAGTTGTCAAGAATTTGGGAACCTTATATGATCCTTTAAAAAACTTGTTTTTGGGTACCAATCTTTTATTGGCACAAAGTGAAATTAAAAAATCTGAGGAGCGTTATGAAGCAAATCGTTCACTGGATAGATATACCCCAAAAAATAGTCCGTTGTTTGAACAGGCTCCTTATTCGATTAATGCTTGGTTAAACTATGATAACGACAAATCAGGAACCGATCTCACTGTGACCTTTAATATGGTTGGGGAACGCTTAGTCCAAATTAATCTGACAGGGGAACCGGATCTGTATACACAGCCCGTGCCTTACCTTGATTTTGTTTTTTCCCAAAAGCTCAATAAACGGATCTTGTTTAAAGGCTATGCCAAAAATATAATGAATCCTGCTATTAAAACTGTTTATGCTAATCCGCAAACCGGAGGAAAGTGGTATGGAAATGAGTATATCAACAGAAGTTATAAGCGGGGTGCAGAAATTATGATCGGTTTTACCTATAACTTATTTTAATCTAATGAAAATCAGTATGTTTAAACGTGTGAGTTGTCGGTTTTTTTGTGTTACAGCTTTATGTTTTTTATCCTTTGTTTCTTGTAAAAAGGAAAAACTGGATGTGATTAATGACAATCGTCCTGTAACTGAAAACCGGCCAAATTCAAATACTAGAATTGTTAATCTATCTGACTTTAATCAGGTTATTGCTAATGGCGACAGCTTGACAAGTTTTGTTGTATTGCATCCGTTAAATCCGGGGAATCATAAATATCCTGGAACCTCATATTTCCCGACAGACGGGCGTTTGACAAAGATATGGACAGTGCCACAAGATCTTTTTGACCAGAAAGAAGAGGCCGATCTTACGTTTGCAGCTCGCTTTTATCAGGGGTTTGGTTTGAACCATGATTTAAAAGTCAAGGTGAAAAATAGTTATGAACAACCTAGTGATTATTTTTTGCTTCCTTCCTTATTCATGAATGGTCAACCGGAAGTTGTTGCACTAACGCGTGCTATGACTAGTCCCACTAAGCCAGACCATTTTAAAATCCGCATTGTTAATCTCAGTGGGACAATTAAAAATCCAGCTATTGGAATGAATGGTCCGCAAGAAAATCTCGTTGGTCCAATTTCTTTAGCCTATGCCGATGGTACATTGGTGGATCAAAAAACCAGTGCAATAGCAGCTTCTCAGATTAGTTCTGAATACATCGAGTTGCCTTATGGAACCTATCAATTCAAGATATTGCTAGCAGATGGCAGACCCCTCCCTTCTTTGGGCTCAGGTCGGTTTGAATACGGGCTCATTGATTTACCGACTTCCACCATTCCAAAAGATTATGCGAAGTCTACTAATTTTACTTATGCTCCGATTCAGGATTTTCAACCTGGTGGTGTTTATACGATCGTAGTCAGCCCACAGCGATTTAATTATTTCTCCAATGAGCTGAATGAGACAGTTTCAGTCTATCAAAATTCGTTTCAGATCATGACAGATATTGCTGCGCCAACGAATCAAAGTTATTTGAGGATACAAGGTGTAAATGCATATAAGGATCAATCGATAGGGTTTCGGGTCGATGGAAAGGTTATTGCCAGTGGCATCGGATTTGGAAAAGGAAGTAATTACAGTGTGTTTACCCAGAAGCAATATGATATAGAGGCTATAGATGCAGCTGGAAACGTGCTCGCGACAATTAAACAGGAATTGCGGAGCAATCAAAATTATACGTTATGGCTCTATCCTGACCGAAATGGAAAGGCTCAGTTGCTTCTCATTTCCAATGATCTGAGTGGTACTATGCCTTTACCTGCTGAAGACGATGGGACATACAGCCGGCTAGCTTTTAAATTCTTCTTCTTTAATCGCTTTTTAAATCTGTCGGCAAGCAATCCTTATATCACTTTTACATTGCCTAACGGACAGCCCTTGGGGAACAGTGGCAATGTAAATCTGCAACCTGGAATTCCTTCGGTTAATATGCCTTATACCAATGTAAATATTATGACGAATCCCTATGCAATAATGGCTTATCGTTCTAAACCGGACGTAATACCAGGTGTCTGGGCCGACGATATTGAGGTATTGCAATCGACGGAGTTTATAGCAAATAAATCGCTGTATACAACCATTGGAAGGCCTCTGCCAGCATTTGAGCCAGGAATTTATACTGTAGCGTTGATTGGAAAAAGTGGTTCGGGATTGTCCGATAAAGAAAAAGCGCGAATGATCATTATCAAACATAATAAATAATGAAAAAGCAAAATATATCAAATCGTATTTGGCTATTGGCCATTTTTATACTATTGCTTGGTTCCTGTACGAAAATTGAATATACACAGATTGCCGAGCCGGCTTATCTACGTGTTTTTAATAATGTCAATTACGTACAGACTATGGGGAGCAAGGATGATAAAGTACCCTATTTCTGCATGCTTATCAATCCAAAAATAGGATCTGATGGAAAATTTACAGGAGCGGAAATTGTAGGTGATTTCTTGGATAAAAGAGATCCTTATGCTCCCCCATATCCTTCGCACATCGGGAACAGTACAGACCCAAGCAATCCCGAATATCCAGGAAAGGAAAATGTTCTAGTCGGTCCTATTTTAAACGGATTTGACTTAAGTAGCTGGGCTCAGGTACCCTCAGGCGAGATAAGGGTCGTATTTGCGTATCGTCCAAAAAATACGGTGCCCTTCTTTGAATTGGAAGATCGTTTGAAAAATGACATTCTGATTGACACGGTGATCAATCTTCAAAGCAAAGAAGTTTATACACTCCATCTTTTGCAAAGGGATTTTATAAAGAAGGATCATGGAATCTTATTGAGACATGAAAATTTCTATAAGCTTCCATTATCAGATTCATTGGTGTACGTAAACTTTTACAATATGAGTGCAAAAGGCTTCTGGGAAGCCGATGCAAGCTTAAAAGATGATGATTATAGATTGAAAAGCTTCAAAAATGGCGTCAAAGATGAAATGAATGTGTTTTTGTCACTTTACGAAAGTCAGGAAGAGCTCAGCCATTATGCTGCGAAAGTAAATGGTTACCAAGGACGTTTTTTGACGACCGTTAAACGTAATACAAGTTCAAACGAGGTGAACGCCTATGCAAGTTTTCCGTTATGGGCGAGTAGTAAATCCAACGGTATCCGCACAGCTATTTGGCAGCGATTTGACTTTTTTACACCTGGAATGGATCCCGTCACGAATCCATTTTATGATAGTGAGAGAAATACAGGTAGCAACTGGGCTGTACTTAATTGTCTTCTGAACGGAAAAGTAGGGTTGACCAGTAATGAAAACGGAACACTGCTTCCAAATTTGTTGGTCAATGTACATTCGGGAAAGGATAACCCACGCACTTTCGCAACGGTCAATACGATCGAAATTGTCAATGGTCGCGTCTACCTAACTACCATACAACGAAAATATGCTCCACCTATTTACTAAAATTAGCAGAAATGATTCAATATAATAGCAAAATAGAACAGAAGGTTTCACTGCTTCATGCCATGGGCTGGTTTTCTGCGTGCTTATTTATTTTGCTGCTACAAGGCTGCAAACATGATAATCTCACGGTGCCCCAACCTAATGAAAATATACGGCCAGCGGCCGATTTTATTCATAATAATTATGAAATGCGCCTTTTTGATGCGGCGCTGGAGAAAACGGGTCTGAATGTCGAACTAAATGGAAAAGGTCCATTTACAGTTCTCGTGCCAAACGATCTCGCTTTTAATGAGATCGGTGTGTTTCGTCCAACCGATTTTGATCGAATGAATAAGGATAGCTTGCGGAGACTGATTTCTTATCATATTCTCCCGAGGCGCCTATATGTGAGCGATATTCCGAGCAACTCGGTGGATTTTAGGTATGCAACACTCGAAGGTTCCGAATTGTACGCCTCAATCGGTTCTATATCACCTGGGGCTACTAATCCCGTGAATATGCTGTTTTTTAGCGGAGCGAAAGCGATCCGCAAAGACGTGGTTTTATCCAATGGGGTTTTGCATGTGCTGGATAAGGTCATGAAACCGCAATTTGAAAAAAATATTCAGGATTGGCTCAGTGACAAGAAAGACTATACCGTTTTTGTGGCTGGACTGAAGAAATTTGGTCTATGGGATCAGTTTGCTGGAAAAGGCCCTTTTACGGTATTTGCACCAACAAATGAGGCCCTAGAAAAGAGAGGGATTACGATGGAATTTTTGGATAGTGCTGTTCCACAGAATTACGTCGCTGAGGTATTGTTTGGTGCCTACATCATGTACGATAAACATTTTTTTATATCGGATTCACAGGTTTTTACGATCATTAATTCGAACGGTAATTACAAATACCACTTGAAAGATAAAGTACATTATATGGAATATTTTGCCAATGAAGTCTATCCGACCTGGAAATTGAGTTATAATATGAGACTTCGGGACAATGATACTTTCTATTCGATTATACTCGCTGATGTAACTTATGCTGTCGGCGCTAAAATGGACTATTTGTGTAGTAATGGTCTGGTACATGATTTAGATCAAGGGCTGGTGAACCCAGATCAAGCGATAAAAAAAGGAAAAGATGAAAAATAAATCAATAAATGCCGTTTGGTATATGCTGTTGTTATGTACTACTGCTGTGTCTGTACTGCTATCTTGCCAAAAAACTGAGTTCATGCCGGAGCTTGTGGGGGAGGAAGTTCCCTATAAAAACGAAGCTTCACAGGATGTTACGCAACTATTGACAACGCATAACGAAGCAAAAGTTTTTTTAGCAGCATGGCAGAAAAGTAACATTGTAGCACAGATCAAGGCTGCTGGAGTCAATACAAAGGTGACCGTATTGGTGCCAGCCGATAATGCGTTGAAGCAAGTTGGAATAACACTAGAGACTGTTCAAAAAATGACTACTGAGGAAGCTGCCGATTTCGTACAATTTTACAGTTTTTTAGGAGATCTTAACCAAATTAAACTTGGTAAATATAGTCTCATGGTTCGCTCGATGTTAAAAAATCAAAATTATCGAGTACCTTTTTATGATAATACCGAGCCAGTTGGCAGACGTTACGACATCTATGCTTATCGTCATTATCTCGCTGTGAAAGATGGCGATTTGCTAGTCAATGGTAAGTCTAAAGGAAAATTAGCTTATGAGCCCGCGACAAATGGCGGTATCTATTTGTTGGAAAAAGTGATCGAAAAGCCTACTATGACCATATTGGAGGCGCTAATAGCCGACGGTAGGTTTACTTTTTTTGTGGAATCCCAACGTTTGTCCGAGGAAATGTTTTATGAAAAAATGTTGGATGATATTGAACCTCTATGGGGATATCGTATGAGTAAAGAGGAATTTTTGAGCTATTATCCAGAGGCCAGAGTTCCCTATCAACGAGGCTGGGATATAGATAGGGATCCATTTTACAATGAGATACCTAATATTAACCTGACAGCCACCTTTGCACCAACAGATGATGCCTTTCGAAAAGCAGGCTTTAAAAGCGTGGCCGATATTTTGGCTTTTAATGCTAAAAGGGGAGATGTAAGATACGACGACATGTATTTTGAACCACGTGGAGCATATCCGACAGATACTTTATTCAGTTTTCATCGCAATTGGGGCAGAGTGTTTGCAACTGAGGATCCTGCTTATGGCATAGCGCTATCTAATAATACCGTCTTTTATAGTAATGATCTGGATCCTGCCTTGTTAAACGATTACTATGTGAATATAGGGGGAAATAGTCAGGTTCAATACGCTTATAAAATGCCGTTAGCTTTTTCTAAAAATGGAAACCAGATCCAAATGAAAATCAAAGAAGCTGAGCAAGCACCGATCAATATTATTGAGACAGATATCAATACGGTCAATGGGCCAATCCACGTAGTTGATAACCTACTGCTTCCAAAAGGATTTAAACTTAAATAAAAGATGAGACGACATAATTTTAGTTATAGCAAGTGTAGCCTATTTTTGCTGACGATCAATCTATTATTTGCTTGTAAAAAGGAAGAGAACACGACGAATTTTGACAATAATAAGGTCAACTTGGTGGTTGCTGATAATTTTAATTTATCGGTATTTAATGCTGCATTGCGCGTCAGTAATATGGATAAAGAGTTGCAAAAGGGCGAAGGTCCCTATACTTTGCTTGCTCCATCCGACAATGCCTTTGGAAAGGCGGGTTATCCAACTGTCGTGAGCATGTTGTCTGAACGCGCAGCGATAGTTTCTAATATCGCTAATTATCATATACTGGATGGAAAATATGAGCTCAATAAGCTTCCTTTTCTGTTCAATCAAGAATTGAAAACACGTCGCGGTAAGGTCTATGCCACACATTGGGTAAAAGGAGCTGATACGGTACTGACATTGAATGGAGCACGTATATTGACACAAAATTTGCCTGCATCTAATGGACTGATTCAAGTGCTCGACCGCGTTATGACTCCTTATGTACATGATAAGATTGTCGATGCTATCAACGCAGATGCGAGTATCAGCATATTTGCTCGTGCTATAAAAAGGACCGGCATTTTATCCGATAAGACAAATCAGGGAGCCTATACAGTTTTTGCACCAAATAATGCTGCAATGACTCTGCTGGGATTTCAATCCGTGCAGGATGTGGAGCTAGCCAATTTAGACGATCTGAAAAAAATAGTCCGCTATCATATTCTCCATGACCGTCGTTTTGTGTACGACTATATCCTGAGTACGGGTAATACAAATATGTCTAAGCAAACCATGCTAGATGGTAACAGTGTAGACATTAAGTTGGTTCCAAATACCAGTTCTCCGGGCTCTTTTAGCGGTATAACACTTCGGGGTTTGGGAAATACAACTGATGTCTTATTACAGAAACAGGATATCCTTACCGGAGATGGGGTACTACATATTGTTGATCAGGGTCTACGGCTAACACAGTAATAAGAAGATTTATCTAACGAATTAATGAAACATAGCAATGAATAGATATCAATATGACAGTATATGCATAGGAAGATCAACCATGACTTTCTATCCTATAATGTCAATACTAAAGCTAATTTTACTCTTTTTGTTTCTTTTGCAAGCAATCAATTCTTTTGCGCAGGAAACTTCGGGTACAATTAACGGAAAGGTGCAAAGTAGCAGTGGAACTCTTGTGGAGAAGGCGACCGTTACTGTGATACACACACCAACGGGAACCCGTTATGTGCAATCGACCGATAAAGATGGACGTTTTACTTTAAATAATATTCGTATTGGAGGTCCATATACAGTTGATGTAAGTAGCATTGGATTACAAACAGAACGTAAAGAAAATATATTTGTACGTTTGGGAGAAACCTTGCAGACTGATTTTATTATGCAACAGCGTAATGAAACACTTAGTGAGGTTGTTGTGACTGGCCGGAGAGCTGATACAAGGGCAGGGACAGTAGGGACCGGAAATCATTTCAGTGGTGAGCAAGTCAGGAATATGCCTACAGTCAACCGTTCGATTACCGATGTAACCCGGCTTACACCTCAAGGAAGTCGCGATAATAGTTTCGGTGGTACAAACTTTAGGTATAATAATGTCACGATAGACGGTGCCATCAATAATGATGCAATAGGTTTTAGCCCCTCTCTTGGCGGACAAACGGGGACCTCAGGAATGGCGGGGAGCAGTACAAGAACAAACCCCATATCAATAGATGCCATTCAGGATATGCAAGTATATTTGGCTCCCTACGATGTCAAGATCGGAAATTTTACAGGCGGCTCGGTCAATGCTGTCACTCGAAGTGGTACAAACCAAGTTGAAGGTTCGGTTTACGCCTATGGACGGAATGCTGCGTTAACGGGTAAGGACCGTGTGGGAACTTTGGGGAAAATGAATAGAGATTTTTATGATTATCAAACAGGTTTCCGAATAGGATTTCCTTTAATAAAAGATAAATTATTCTTTTTCAGTAATGAGGAGTTTACCAGGCGCCAAGATCCTACCCAGTTGCGTGTTGGAACTATCGAAACAGCTCATATTCTGGAGCAACGAGATGTAGAAGCAATAGCCGAAGCCGCTCGTTCTCGCTATGGTGATATTTTTAATATTGGAACCGCAGGTAATTATACAAATTGGTCCCGGTCAACCAAGTTTTTCAATCGTTTAGACTGGAATATAAATGCCAAACATCAGTTGGCAATCCGTAACAATACAATCTTTAGTAAAGCAACTCATATGGATCGGGATCAACAGGATTTTCGGTTCAGTAGTATGGCCTTTGAACAAGAGAACAACCAAACAAGTACCGTTGCAGAATTGAAAAGTAGATTCAGTAATAATCTTTCTTCCAATATTGTGTTGGGATATACACAGGTAAATGATCGGCGTGACCCTTTGAGTGATCCTTCCTTACCTCAGGTACAGATACAGGGGCGTACACCGGGCACAACAATTTATCTTGGAACTGATCGTGAAGCTAGTATATTTAATATGCGCCAAGGTACCTGGGAGATTACGGCCAATCTAAATTGGACAAAAGGTAGGCATAAATTGTTATTTGGAACACATAATGAGCTTTATCGCATTCGGTATGGGTTTGTTAACAGTTGGAATGGTCGGGTTGATTACAATAGTATTGCGGATTTCGTCGCGAATGTTCCGTATCGCGTAAGAGGAAGTTACAACTATAAGGATAATTCACGTTCTTACATTTTGGATCATCCCGCGGCTAACTTCTCTGTTGATATGTATAGTCTCTACATTCAGGATGAAATCCGTATAAATGATCGTTTCCAAATCATACCTGGACTCCGTGCGGATTTGGCAGCATTGCCAACAATGCCGACACGAAGTGATAAAGTCAATGACATGTGGTCTGACCCCACTTTTGGCACAACCTACACCTATACGCCACCAAATCGGTTAAGAAATGAGTTTCTAAATAGAATACAGTTGTCTCCGAGAATTGGCTTTCGATGGGAGGCAATGGACAATAAGCAACTGACTGTCCGGGGTGGCGCCGGTTTGTTTACAGGACGTGTACCGTTTGCCTGGTTGGCTTATGCATACTATAATACGGGTAACAGTTATGGTGCTTTCGATCAAAAAGCAGACCAGAAACCATTTGCACCTGGGTCTGACCCTATAAAGCCAAGTCCGAATGGAATAGGTGAGTTTATAGCGCAGAATGGCGCTGTTATTAATGATCCAAGTACCGGAAAAACGCAGGTTGATCTGGTCGATAACAATTTTGTGCTGCCACAGGTGTTGCGGTCCAGCTTGGGTATAGATTACAAGGTGGAAAGCTGGAAATTTACGGTTGAAGGTATTTATACAAAGAATATTAAAGATGTTCTATTTCAGCAGCTGAACAACAAGGATAACCCATTATGGTATGGGTATGACCTCAATAAACAACAACCTGTTTATAGCGGTACTGTGGATAATCGTTTCTCGAATGTATATCTTCTGAGTAATACCAATCAAGGTTACCGCTACAGTATAACAGGGACCATTGGGAAAACGATCAAAGAAAAATTGAATGCCACACTGAGCTATACCTATGGAGAATCAAAGGATTTAAGTAATGGCGTACGTAATTCTATGGAAAGTAACTGGCAACTGAATCAGTCACTTGTCCCTAATAATCCAAAGTTAGCTTACAGCAATTTCGATATCCGTCACCGTATCGTTTCGAGTATAAATTACGAACAAACTTGGCGTAATGCAGGACGTACGAATTTTACCTTGTATGTCAGTGCGCAATCTGGAAGTCCATTTACCTATGGTATCGTCAATAACAGCATACAAGGCTTGCCACAACAAGTAAGTTTGGTTTATATTCCAAGACAGACGGAAACAATTCATTACTTTAAAGATCTTGCAAATGGTCTTTCTGCTCAGCAGCAAGCAGATGCTTTTAATCGGTTCATTGATGGTAATGATTATCTGAGCTCCCGTAGGGGTGATTTTACAGCGCGTAATATGGGACGTACACCATGGAATGTACAGGCAGATCTTCGAATTGCACATGATCTCTTTCTTCAGAAGTCAAAGAAACAATTTATAACATTTTCGGTGGATGTTATGAACTTGACTAATCTAATCTCCAAGAAATGGGGTATTCAATATTTTTCGCCCAATACATTTAATTCGACGAGTAGTGTGGGCCTTACCCCATCATTATTTCCGCCGAGGCAAAATGCTGATAGCTGGCCCGTATTTACCTTTAGTGATCCTGGGCAGCCTTATAGCATCGATTATTTTAACTCAAGAGCACAAATACAAGGTGGGATTCGATATACATTCTAGTTTGGTCATTTGGGAAAAACCTAAAAGGATAGCGGATATATAGTTATAAGAATTTATTCCAATGAAAAATACAATTAATCTAGTCATCATATCTATATGGATGGCTATTGCGACGATCGGTTGCAGTAAAAAGGAAGAATTGGTCGATAAAATTCCGGCTAAAGTGGATAGTTATTACCCTAATTCTGGTAAAGCTGGCACACTAGTTACGATTGAAGGACAAGGCTTCAGCGGGGCAATTACAGAATTTTCTGCAACAGTTGCAGGGAGTTCGGCAGAGGTGATAAGCGCTACTCCAACATCGGTTGTTTTACGTGTGCCAAAAGGTGACAAAAGTGGCGGAATTGTCTTGAAGTATGGAAGTAATAGTTTTGATGTTGGTACGTATACCTATCAAGATCTTTCAGTCTCAAAAATTTTTCCGACAAATGGTACAGGCGGCACCCAACTACGGATTGATGGGGAGGGCTTTGGTAGTACAGATAAACCTGCAGAAGTTTATGTTAATGGCAAAAAAGCTTTGGTTGTGAGTGTTACAGATAAATTAATCGTTGCAGAAATTCCCGAAGATGCGGGGTATGGTGCTGTAGAAGTTCGTGTGGATGGTAAAAAGTCGCAAGGACAGAATTTTACTTATCAGGTCGTCCGCAGTATTAAACCATTAACAGGTGGGGCGGGAACCAAAGTTACCCTAATGGGTGAAGGCTTCGAAAAAGTCAATTCGGGGAATATCGTTGATTTCAATGGAAAGATCGCGGTCGTATTGGAGTCTAGTCCTGAAAAAATTGTCGTAGTGGCTCCAGCTGGTGTCAGTACCGGACCTCTATCCGTGAATATCAATGAACAGAAGATTTCGGGTCCGAAATTTACGGTTGTAGGCAAGCCTGAAATCGGCGCAGTCTCTCCTTTGAGTGGCCCAAAAGGGGCTGAAATGATAATAAATGGGCTATTATTTAGTAAAGAACTTGATGAAAATCAGGTTTTTATAAATGGAAAGCAAGTTGCTATTTCTTCAAGTAGTGAAAATCAGCTTAAGTTGATCATTCCTGGTGGAACTGGATCTGGAAAGGTAAGGGTGGTAGTCAACGATCAATCCGTGGAAGGACCACAGTTTAAGGATCAGACGCTTGGTATTCGTTCTATAAGTCCAGACAATGGTTTGGCGGGAACAAGTGTAACTTTATTGGGAACTGGATTTAGTACAAATGCTGCCGAAAATAGGGTTTATTTTAATGGTGTTTTGACCCCTGTGACAAGTGCTAGTGAGAATAAGTTGGTTATGGAGGCACCACAGGGTGTTGCAACAGGCGAGGTAAAGGTAATCGTTGGCGGTCAGGATGCTTTAGCACCGCAACCGTTCCGTCGCGCAGGTGTAATGACATTCGTAGGGGGGCCAGGAAGTACGGTATTCGGCAATAACCTAGCTGGAATGGCGATAGATGCGCAGGGAAATTTATATGTCGCAGATCCGGAGAATAAACAAGTTAAAAAGGTGTCCCCGACTGGAAGTGTATCTATTTTGCAGGTAGATGGTGCCAATGCTGTATTCGACTATCCTACAGGAATAGTTGTTGACCCACAAAACAATATTTATGTCAGCGATCAGCGAGCAAATCAGATTTTTAAAATTACACCTGCGGGCAAACGTACTGTACATGCAAAAGGATTTTCTCCGGGTGCAATGTGTTTAGATCTGTCAGGGAATTTATATGTCGCAGTAGCTGGTTTTGCGCAGGGAATAAACAAAGTCAACCTGGCTGGAGGTTATACGAAGGTACCCGGACCTAGTTGGGTAATGGCTAAGCCCTTTGTGGATAGTCAAGGAGTTTTGTATTATTCGGATCAGAACACGAGCAGCAATAACGGGATCGAAATTGTAAGACCGGGTGATGCACGTGGGGAACGCTGGGTTGGAGGTTCGGATGCGGGCTATCAAGATGGGATTGGAACGAACACATATTTCAACGGAATAGGCGGTATCACAGCAGGATTAAATAACAGATTGATTGTTGCCGACAATAATAACTATGCAATTAGAATGGTCAATATGTCGACACGAGAAGTAACTACCCTGATAAAGGGAACGAATGGATATGCGGATGGAACTTTATCGACAGCACGGTTTGGTCTGATAAAAGATGTGGTAGTGGATAAGGAAGGTAATATCTATCTTCTGGATGTTGGTAATAAAGCTATTCGGAAACTGTTTCTAAAATAATAATTGTACATAAATCCCCGATGCAATCGTATTTTTTTTTAGGAGCTCCTCTCTTTAAAAATAATGCGGCGTACGTGTCGGGGATTTTTATGTTAATAATGAAACGACAGCTTTAACTATTGTGGCAAATTGACAATGATTAAAGTGTATTATTCGCAAGTAAGAAGTCTCCGTAGAAATCGGGGATATTGCTGTCGTAAATTGCATTTGCGACAGCTGATATTGGGTAGTCGACTTTAACGATCTCGGCATTAATTTGTTTTTCAGATAAGGTGATTATTGTGTAAGTTGCTTTTCTGTCTTTTTCCTTACTTCGGCCCACCGAACCACAATTGATAAAAAAGACGTCTCCATCCTGTTGAATATAAGAATGGTGTGTATGTCCCATCACCAGAATATCGATTGCTCTTTGCTTTAATAGGGTTGATAGAGCATGCTTTGGAGTTGATTCATGGATGTATTCGTCATTGCTTTGGAGACTGGCATGGACAAGAAGGATTTTCCTAAAACTCGTTCCAAGCTTGAAGGTTAGTTCAATGTTGTAGGGTAATGTTGCTAACCACTTTTTATGAGGGGCCGATATCTCCTTCTTGCTTATGTTGATGGCGATTTCTCGATTTGAAGTCTCTATTACATCATGGTGTGGTAAAGGGATAATGGCTTCGTCAAAAGCAATTCTTTGGTCATGGTTTCCCAGTAGACATGGAATGTTTTTTTCTTGTATTCTGTCAATGACTTCATTCCCCCAGGGGGCGAAATCAACAAGATCACCTAAGCAGTAGATTTGTGTTAATCCGCTATTTTTGATATCTTTTAATACCGCATCCAATGCAATTAAATTGGCATGAATATCACTTATTATGGCAAGTTGTATCATATTCTTATGCTACAAACATAATCATTCGGGTAATCAGTCAACCTACAATTTACGAGGTAAGGAAGAAAATGATAATAGCATTATAATTTTTGTGCTAAAAGGGAGTAATTGGTTGAAATTGGTGAAGAAATATTTTAAAATAAGCACATAGCTAATAGCCTCAGATATGTGCTTATTTAGGTGGTACGTTACTAAAGATTCATTCCACCGGATACCTCAATACGTTGTCCGTTGATCCATCTTGCGTCTTCGGTACAGAGGAAGGCAACCACACCGCCGATATCGTCAGGTACACCAGCACGTCCTAAAGCTGTAACAGCTGCAATATGCGCATTTGTTTCTTTGTTATCCCGCACATGCCCGCCACCAAAATCAGTCTCGATCGCGCCAGGAGCAACAACGTTTGCTGCAATACCTCGAGGACCGAGTTCTTTGGCAAGATACCTCGTCAGTACCTCGATTGCTCCTTTCATCGAGCCATAGGCAGATGATCCCGGAAATGCAAAACGTGCGAGACCAGAGGAAATATTGATAATACGTCCACCATCATTCAAATAGGGAAGAGCTTTCTGCGTGAGAAAAAATACCCCTTTATAATGGATGTTATAAGCTGTGTCAAATTGTTCTTCTGTGGTTTCTATAAAGGGGGCATATAAGGCGGTTCCTGCATTATTGATTAGGAAATCGAAGTTTGATTGCCCAGTTTCTTGTTTTATATGCTGTGTAACTCGTTCGATGAAGAGATCAAAAGACTGCACATTACCTGCATCCAATTGGAATGCAGCAGCATGCTGACCTAAAGATTGTATCGTAGCAACTACATGATCTGCTTCCTCCTGATTGCTATTGTAGGTTAGAATGACATCGATTCCTTTTTTTGCAAGGCTAACAGCCATGTTTCTACCTAAACCACGGCTTCCGCCTGTTACCAATGCTATTTTATTTGTAGCCATTTTAATTTGTTTTAAAGATCCAACAGCACAAAGATCCTCCGAAAAGTTATACTTTTCCTTGCGAAATACAAATGGATATTTGCGAAATTCAAATTATAACGATTGAGAACGAAAAATGTTTGGGGCAAAGCCGGTTTGCTTCTTGAAAAAATTGGAAAAATGAGCGATCTCCTCAAAGCCAAGTGAATAAGCAATCTCAGAGACATTCCAATCGGTTTGTCGCAGTAAAATTTTTGCCTCCTGTGTGACTCTGGCTGCAATGACATGGCTGGTTGTTTTTCCCGTATTTTCCTTTAAAATTTTATTCAGGTGATTGACATGTATGGCAAGTCGTTCCGCAAAATCATTAGCTGTCCGTAGTTGTAAACGTTGCATTGGAGATTCAATGGGAAATTGTCTTTCTAGCAATTCTATAAATAATGAGGTTATTCTATTAGAGGCATTATGTGTGGGATTTGTTATACTTTTGGGTTGTAGCTTTTGCCCATAATGAATAATCTCAAGAACATAATTTCGCAGCAGATCGTATTTAAAGACGTACTCTGAAGAAAGCTCTTTATTTATTTTTACGAAGATTTCCTCTATTTCAATACGTTGTTCTTCTGATAATTGAAAAATCGGAAGGCCGCCCGGTTGAAAGATAGGGAGATCATCTATGTTAACACCACTTTTATTTCGGGTTAGAAATTCATCGGTGAAAACGCAGAAATAACCCTTCTGATGCTCATCTTTCGGTATCCAATGGTAAGGAACTTTTGGGGTAGCAAATACAAGTGCTGATTCATCAATTTCGATCACTTTGTCTGCATATTCAGCCGTGTTTTTCCCTGTGATTAAGCTTATTTTGTAGTAGGTACGCTTATTGTAGGGCATGATCGGTTTATCTTTTAATGTAGCAGCAAGTTCCTCAAAGCTGAATACATTAAAATGACCAATCTCTCTTGCGATCTCTTTTGGGATGCTCGCATTGATCTCCTGATAAAACTGTTCAATGGAAGTTGTTTTCATTTAAACCCGATTTGCAATAATCAAATGTACTGGTTTTAGATTACATTCGATACACGCAGTCATGTTTTTAAGATATTGCTATTCTCATCTTAATGTAAATTGCAATATTATATTTTGCACAATATAATTTCTTGCCATACATTTGTACAAACAAAACAAATTGAAATATGAAAACGTTATATAACATCGGCGCGACAGCCAAAGGAGGACGAAACGGTCAGGTAAGAAGTGAAAATGGTGTACTGGATTTAGCTGTTCGTATGCCAAAAGGACTAGGAGGTGCGAATGATGATTATGCCAATCCAGAGATGCTTTTTGCTGCAGGTTACGCTGCGTGTTTTGATAGTGCCTTGAATTTGGTCATTAGGTCAGAAAAAGTAAAAACTGGAGAGACTTCGGTAACTGCACATGTGAGTATTGGACAATTGGATAATGGTGGTTTTGGATTGGCTGCAGAATTACATGCAAATATACCTGGCGTAAGCTTAGAGTTAGCACAACAATTAATTGAAAAAGCACATCAAGTGTGCCCTTATTCAAATGCAACTAGGGGTAATATGGATGTCAAATTGACGGTATCAACTAACGAATAATATATGCATTATATTGCCAACGTGCTTACAGCACTCGTACTTTTAGAACATGTATACATTGTATGGATGGAAATGTTTGCTTGGGAAACTGCAGGAAAACGTAGTTTTGGAAAGGCTCTTCCGGCCGAACTATTTAAGCCAACGAAGGGGCTTGCTGCAAATCAAGGGCTCTACAATGGCTTTCTCGTTGCAGGTTTAGCCTGGTCTTTTTTAATCAATGACTCCATCTGGAGTCACAATGTACGCCTGTTCTTTTTAGGATGTGTCCTTGTTGCCGGTATTTTTGGTGGAATGACAGCGAGCAAAAAGATATTTTTTGTACAAGGAGTTCCTGCATTGTTGGCGTTGTTATCCGTTATACTCGTAAAATAAAAATATAATTATATGTCATTAATAGAAGATTTACAATGGCGTCATGCTGTGAAAGCATACGATCCGACAAAAAAAGTTAGTCAAGAAAATATAGATAAAATCGTTGAAGCAGCGCGCTTTGCACCGACTTCCTCGGGCTTACAGCCATTTAAAATATTGATTGTTGAAAATCAGGCATTGAAAGAAGAATTGGCAAAAGGAGCACTAAATCCAGACTGTATGCGTGAATGCTCACATGTGCTTGTTTTCGCTGCATGGGATCGTTATACAGAAGAACGTATTGATAAAGTTTATGATTTTACTACAGATGAACGGGATTTGCCAAGGGGACGCTTTGGCTCCTATACGGACAAGTTAAAATCTATTTATCTGAATGAAGCTGCAGAAAGAAATTTTGCGCACACGGCAAGACAGACTTACATTGCTTTAGGTTTGGCTTTGGCTCAAGCAGCGGAACTCCGCGTTGATTCCACGCCTGCCGAGGGCTTCGATAACCGCGTCGTGGATGAGGCTTTACAATTAGAAAAACATGGACTTAAAAGCGTTTCATTGATGTATATTGGTGTGGCGGACTCTTCGAGAGATTGGATTTCGTCAATGAAAAAGGTTCGAGTACCCAAGGAAGAGTTTGTCGTTGAGTATAAATAGTTGATCATTCTCTTTCAATCCCTCGAAAACTCAATAACTTTGCAAGATGGATGATTTATTAAAATTAGATAAACAGCTTTGCTTTTCAGTGTATGTGCTACATAGGGAAATTATGCAGCAGTATCGAACTATTCTTGAAGAGATTGACTTGACCTATCCACAGTATATCACCATGATGGCTTTATGGGAGAATGATGAGCAAACAGTAAATCAATTAGGAGCTAAGTTATTTCTGGATAATGGAACGCTTACGCCACTATTGAAGCGCTTGGAGACTAAAGCTTTGCTTACACGAACACGAAGTAAAACTGACGAGAGGGTAGTCAAAATCAAACTTACAAAGCATGGATTACAATTAAAAGAAAAGGCAAATTGTATTCCCATGAAGATTTTTGAAGCCCTCAAGCTCGATTATGCGGATATGGTTCAGCTTAAATCTTTAGCAGATAAAATAGTCAATAACGCTAATGGACATTAGTATTTTTGTCATACTGAAATAACAAAGGGACTGTATACGGATTGAAAATAGTTGCAGCTGCAAAGTGATCAGCTAAAAGAACACTACGGTGATCTATGATTTTATTTGTGGGGAAGACCTAAAAATAGAGCAGACGTTCTATCGCACCATAGGATTCGAAATAGAGCGATAAAAAGTATCTTACTCTATGTGACTTTGCCTTGCTAGATTTTGTATTTATCTTGGGCGGTATTAGGTATTATAGATCAAAAGAAAGATGCGTTTATTTTCTTTAGTTTTTTATTTTGTTATTTTGGGCCTGTCGTTGATAAGTTGTGAAGAGCGAAGGCAGGATGCGGATGTCTTAAGTTATATGGCTTATAGTAACCGGGATAGTGCCCGATTAGAACTTAATCTTTTTGAGCGCCGTTTTCATGGTAAATTGTTCTTTTATAGACCTGGAGCTGAGGTCGATTCTGGAGATATTAGCGGTAATATCCAAAAAGACACATTGCTTGGAGACTATTATTATACGCCATTTGGCTGGGGACAGAAAAAAAGAAGACCCTTTGTTTTATTAAAAAAAGGGTCTCTGTATATTTTAGGTACAGGTACGGAGCAAGTATATTTGGGAATTCCACATTATATACCCTCAACCGTCAATTTCCAGGACCCGAGGTTTATCTTTGAGAAAGTTAATCACTAGTTCCAATCATCTAAATTAGGCATCTATAGTATATTTTTTAATCGAATATATTGTAGTAGCATAATGGTTTTGCCATCTTTGATTTCACCTGTATCAATCATATGTAGTGCTTCTTCGATATTGATTTCTAGAATTTCAATATGCTCTTCCTCTTCTTCTAAACCACCGCCATCGCCAACTTTCATGTTATTGGTGTATTCTGCTATAAAAAAATGTAGAATTTCAGTTACAGAACCTGGGGACATATAAGCTTCAAATATCTTTTTTGCTTCCTTGATCTGATAGCCTGTTTCTTCTTCTGTTTCCCTCCGTATACAGTCGTGTGGAGAATCTTGATCAAGAAGACCTGCACAAGCTTCGATAAGCATTCCTGACTCATTCCCGTTGATGTAGGTAGGTATCCGAAATTGTCTTGTTAAGATGACCGTTTGAGTACTGGTATTATAGAGTAAAATGACAGCTCCATTGCCACGATCATAAGCTTCTCGGCTTTGTTGTTGTAACGTGCCATCGGGTTTGCTGTATTGATAAGTCACTTTTTTTAAAGTGTACCAGTTGTCTGATAGAATTTCAGTTTTTACAATTTTAATATCTTTTATAGCCATTTTTAGCGCATTAAAGTCAAAAGATAAAAATAAGAATTGCAATCCAAACTAAGCAGGAAAAACTAAGGGAAGCTTTGATGTATGTCGCGATTGGCCATGGTGCTATCCAGCGTAGTCGAAGCGGGATAAAAAGTAGGATGAAACCCGTTAATAAACTAACAGGTATAATCCAAAATAAATCAATTGGTGCAATCCGATTGTGGCGAAGTAGCGTAACGACCAAAGCAAGAGCTAGCGTCAAAGAGAGACACAAATTTGAAATTATTTTTTTTTCTGTGGCCGTTCGTTACCGGAACCTTGGCCAAAGATGAAAAGAGTTGTGTCCACTACAAGGTTAATAAATTCAGTTATCATTGATAATGGTATTTTGATGTGAAAATAACAAGTTTTGTTCCGCAAATGGACTTGCTGTTTATTTTTAAGGAAGAAATATTGGTCAAAATTTAATGTATGCGAGGTATTGGTGAATCTCAGTTCGCTCTAAATTGCTTTGGATTCATACCAGTATGTTGTTTGAAGAAATTGGAGAAGTAAGCAGAATCGACGAAACCAAGTTTAAACGAAATTTCTTTGATAGATAGGTCGGTTGCCTGTAGCAATCGTTTTGCTTCCAAGATAGTTCGTTGTTGAATGAGCTGGCTTGGAGATACTTCGAGCTTTTGACGACATATTTTAGTAAGGTGCGGGGTGGATATATTAAGTTCTTTTGCATAGAAAGATACCGACTTCTCATGTCGAAAATGGATATCAATTAACTCCTGTAGCTTTAAGAGGCGTGGATTGGATTCATTATTTTGTTCATTTTGTACTACTTTTTGTACCTCTTTGCTTAGTATCGATGCGATTACAGCTGTGCGAGAATAGATAATAGCCGGAACGCAATCGTGGTCCTCAAGTTCTTTTCTTATTGCATTAAATTCATAATAAAGTAGCGCAAATGTTTCGTTGGAGAGTGAGATAACAGGATTGCGCTGATAGTAAGCAAATGAAAAATGGAAATTGGGCGAAAATTTCTCGAAGTATTCTCTATCGACCATCAATTGGAAGCCAGTGGTATTGGCCCCTAATTTCCAGCTATGAACTTGCTTTGGAAACAGGATATGGATTTGATGACGATCAATGTGATAATCTTTAAAATCAATCGTATGAACACCTTCTGCTTGGTCAAAAAGTACCAATAAAAAAAAGTGATGCTGATGTGGACGCGCTATATGATGTTCACCACGTAATTCCGAGTATAAATATCCTTGATTACCTGCAAGCTGGTCTTTTCTAAATTCTTGAATATCTATTGTCGGAAATAACTCCATCGAAATGATTTTGAACCTAAATATAGGTGTTTTATTTTAAACCATCTTCCAGTACCTGTTTGTTGATGGTGAATTCACGATAGCCAAAGGCTCCGGACTTATAACCAATTACAGCACCAAATTCAATGCTTTTTGAGGAAGAGGTTTTTGGGAATACAGAAGAGCGGTATACATTGGCCGCAGCTAAAGGTTTTTCGAAGACGCGAAAGTGTAGACCATCCTTTGAATAGGCTAGATAATTCATATCTGAGGTAAATCGATCTACGTTTCCAATTGCCAGACATAGAAAGTAATACCCATCAATATACGAGCCTTGCAGATGCCAAGTCGAATATCCCTTGCTGAATTCTAGCCAAGGTTTATTCATAAATTCAACTTTCTTACTGTCGCGATAAGCGGTAAAATCTAAGCCATTTGTAGAAATACGCGATAGGATATTGGTCATAATTGGAGCTTTGTAGCTTGGCATAAAATCCACTTCGTAGCTCGTTATTATATTTGTCGAATTTCTCACAAATGTTGGTGAAAGGATGTGGTTGTCTTGGAAAGAAGTAGGTTCATTACTATTATACACGAGTTCGAGCGGTGTCCAGTCAATCCCATTTTTTGATGTTTGTCTTACAATAACACGTTCCGCTTCTTCGTTTAATTTTTTAGTGTTGTTTGCACTTTTGGCACCCCATTTTTTTAAAATTTTGCTGGAGAAAAAGCAGCCTCTATAATATAATTCGAATTCTTTTCCGTTAAAGTTCCAGTCTACATCAGACCAATATCCCTGGTTAGGGCTGCCATCTTTTTGTATGAATGAGTCTTCCAACGCCGGACGTCTCTGAATAGGGTTTGCCAGCCCAGCTGGAGTAATCCATTCTTTCCCATCATTAGACACCACCACTGTGGGATTCTCATACAATGATGCTGTTCGGTCAGATCCTATTATTCCAAAATAAGGGGTGAATACCATCCAATATTTGTATCCATTGAAACCTGTTGGAAAATATTCCACATCGGGATGGCAGTAACTCGCATTATTTCCGGAAATATCTCGTATCAAAAAAGGTTGCTCTTCACCTGGTTGATTTGCATTGGCAATAGCATTAATTTTTATGGTAGCAAGATCATTGGTAAAGCCTGCTGGGATAGGTAGTTTATCCTTTTCGATGATTTCTGGATCGGGCGGCACAGCTCCGGGGTGAATATCTCTTTTACAGCTAATACACAATATTACGCCCAAAAAGAAATAGGCAATTCTTTGATATGACATAGAGAATCAATAAAAATAAAATTCGAAAGGTAATTTGTTATGGTCTTACTTTTCCTGTTAATCTCAGCTAAACGATAGCAAAAATGATTTATTTTTTTTATTTCTCAAAATCGATTTTTAAAAATATTTTATATGTTATAAATATTTGTTTTTCTGGTTTATAAGTGTTTTTTTGACGTGTGTTTTTTGAATTCCCTGAGGACAATCTTAAGATATAATCTTTAATTTTAAGCTATTGAATTAAATATTCCATAAAATAATCTGTTAATTACAATTGAACATGGAAGATGGTCTACTTTATACATTGATTGCACCTAGTGAAGAACTTGCATGCTTTGTGGATAGCTTTTGGTGCTTGCGCAATGAAACCGGGGTAAAGAAAGAAACAATCGGTTTACCAGATGGACGTGTCGATTTGTTTCTTTTTAAATCGGCAATAGATGAATTTCGGATTATTTTATTGGGGTTGGGAACACAGCCCCATGAAGAGGCGACTATTCCTGTAGATGGACAATTATTTTGTATCAGCTTTAAATTGCTTGCCGTAGAATATCTTTTGCGTGAAAATATTGTGGATATTATCAATTCAGGTAAGTTTTTAGTACAGGATTTTTGGGGATTTTCAGAACAGGATTTAGTGAGCTTTGACCAATTTGTAGATAAAGCAGTAAATAAAATTAAATCACTGATTCCAAATGATATTGATGAACGAAAGCGTAAATTATTTGATCTAATTTACAAGAGTAATGGAACAATTCCCATCGCTGAACTCTCCGAAAAGGTTTTTTGGAACAGTAGGCAGATCAACCGTTATTTTAATCAGCGATTTGGACTTTCCCTAAAGACATATTGTAATATCCTACGTTTTAGGTCCTCATTAGATCATATTGTAAAAGGAAAGCTCAGCCCGGGTGAGCATTTTTTCGATCAGACTCATTTTATCAAAGAGATTAAACGTTTTTCGGGAGTTGTCCCCAAAGAATTGTTGAAAAATAAAAACGACCGATTTATACTATTATCGTCTTTGACATCTCAGTAGCTTTGTTTTTATAAATTTTAAACAAATAGGATGTTAACACAAAATAAGAAAATAGCAATAGTTGGCGGTGGAATGGGAGGGCTAACCTTGGCTCGCTTATTACAGTTACATGGGGCTGATGTATCTGTTTATGAACGGGATTTAAACCGGAATATTCGTGTCCAGGGTTCTACATTGGATCTCCATGAAGGAACTGGGCTCGAAGCAATGAAACGCGCAGGACTTCTAGCGGAATTCTATAAATATCATCGTCCAACAGCTAGTAAGCTACGCATTGTCGATAAGGGGCTCGTTGTAAAATTTGATGACCACGATGACCATGTATCGGCAGCTGAAAATCGACCAGAAATTGATCGTGCACCATTGCGAGATATCTTGCTAAATTCCCTGGAAGAAAGGACTGTGATCTGGGATAGCCAATTCGTAGCCATGGAGAAGTCTGGAGAGGGCTGGCTATTGTCCTTTAAGAATAAGCAGGATGCCTATGCAGATCTTGTAATAGGTGCGGATGGAGCCAACTCAAAGGTTCGCCCCTATTTAAGCGATGTAAAAGCTGTGTATGCTGGAATTACCTTAATTGAGGGTAATATTTATGAGGCAAAAAAAAATGTGCCAAATCTTTTTGAATTAACAAAAGGAGGAAAAGTGATGGCTTTCGGTGAAGGGCAATTTATTGGATACGGTACAAAAGAAGATGGTTCAGTGATGTTTGTGGCGAGTACAAAAATGCCGGAAAACGAACTGGAGAAGATTGCTGTTGATTTTCGGGATAAAAAGCAAGTGTTGCATTGGTTTAAGAATTATTTCTCAGGATGGGACTCGAGTTGGTATGAGTTCTTTACGAATGACAGTGTTCAGTTTATCCCTCGTCCCCAATATTATTTTCCACTTGATCAAAATTGGGAAACGCAGACTAATCTTACAATAATAGGGGATGCAGCCCATCGTATGCCGCCATTTGCTGGCGAAGGAGCAAATGTAGCGATGCAAGATGCATTTGAGTTAACTGAATGTTTAACAAATGGGAAACACGAAACTTTGTTGGACGCAATAGGATATTTTGAAAAAGATATGATAAGACGTGGTGCTGAAGCAACACAAGAAACCTTGGAAAATAGTGATAGAATGCACTCGACAAACGCTTTGTCGACTATGTTGGCCTTTTTCGGGCAATCCATAAAAGATTAGTCTTTATGGATTGCCCGAAAAAGGCTTGCTGATTATGAATTTTGTTTTCTTCAAAAGTGAGCTATTTTAGAGGTTTTACTCTTGAGAATTTGCTAATGGGTCCACTTCCCAGTTATGCTTTGTTGGAAAACTCATATCTTTTTTATTGCATCCAGAACCTTTTTGTAATACCTAGTCTTATCAGACTCGTCAATTACAATGATTTCAACATCGTTTGCCTGAAGTAACTGCATTTTATCTTTGGAAAGCCCATACCACTTTTTTGTTGTGTAATAAAATAATTGATTTTTAATAAAGCTACTTCGTCTATAATATTTATGTCGTGCACGATAAGTTAAAAGCCACCAAAGATCTATTTCGACAAAATCAAGAGAAAGACCCAAAATGTGGATATCTTGGGTAAAAAATAGATCAATCCACGATTGGAGCTTTGTATCCTTATTCTGACTTAATCGTTTAATCAGAGCATGCTTATAAACAGTTTCCGAACTGTAATTTGTTCCATTAACGACATAATCTCTCATTTTTTGCAATTGTCCACAATAATGCTCATAGCCGAGATTAATGGACGACGGGTTTAGACAGTCACCATGTATATGCCAATAGTTTTTGTTCTCGTTTTCGTGTTTACGAAATATACTGTACGTCGTTTCGCGAATTAGTCCCGTATTAGTGGTTGTGATTTTCCCTTCCAAACTAAATTCATAATTCGTAGTAATGATGTTTTCGGTCGGGAAATCCCGGATTAATTGGTGTATTTCGTTTTGGTTGATCTGAGAAACACAATCAGCGATATAGGTTTTAAGCTCTCTCTCATTGATATGTTTTTCTTTTATCGCATGAAGGAATATTTCTTCATACAACATAGGGAAGGGCTTTTGTCCATTTTCTAATGAACTAACCTTATATTTTTCTTTGATATTGTGTAGTAGATCACTCCAGCTGATCCCTGGTGAAATATTATTGATGTCGTTTCCAACTAATAAAGTCAACTTTTTCATTGTCATATAAATCAAGCGTCAATCCTGTCAGGCATTATGACGATGCCAAACAATCGTATATTTGGTTTTGTTTGATTAACCTGTTGCGTGTAGGTTCGCTATGCTAATTTAATAAATAAAATGCTGAAAGGCTTATGTTGCTTCGTTCTGGTATGGATTTGTCGGTAAGGTAGATTTTAAATCTTTATTTTTCTTAGGGAAATGAATATTAAAGGTTGTTCCCTCGTTCAATGTACTTTCCACCGTGATTTTTGCATTAAGCCGCTCCACGATTCTTTTGACAATGGATAACCCTACCCCGGAACCATCAAATTGTATCGCGTTAGGCAGACGATGGAAAATCTCGAAAATCCGTTCAGTTTCTTCTGCGGAGATTCCGATACCATTGTCCCAGACTTTATAGACGATCGTATTTCCATAATCAACACTATCTACACCAATAATTGGAGTTCCCTTATTGCTGCTATATTTTATTGCATTGCCCAAAAGGTTCAAAAACAATTGATAGATCAATGTTTTTTCACCGTCAATAGCCAGCGTCTTACCTTTTTGAAATTGCAGTTTTCCTATATTATATCTGACTTTACAATCATCAATAATATTTTGGATAAAGCGCTCGGGGTAAACAGGTTCATATTCGAAATCATAGCTTTTTGTACGAGCGAAATCAACGGTTTTATCCAGCATGTTATTCATTAACTGAATTGCTTCCATCATGTTTTTACCGGCTTTTCCCAAAAACTCCTGACTTAATCCAGGACGGTCGCGGATCATTTGTGCTGTCATCTGTAGGGCAGCCAGTGGATTTTTTAAATCGTGGCTGAGCGTATAACTAAATGTTTCAATGATATTGTTGATCTCAACCAATTTTTCATTAAGTGCTTGAATCTCCGTTATTTTTTTTACACAGGCTTCCTGTAGTATAATGCTTAGTTTTTTTAAGAAGTCAATTTCCCATTCAGTCCATTTTGGCGCAGTTCCGCATACTGTCCTTTTCCATGCCTCAAATGATGTGCGTGGAGATGGGAAATTTATCGGTTTGTTAGGGTCATAAATAAATTCTTTTTTCGGTTGTCCGGCCCAAATTTCTTCAATTTTTACTTCTTCTCGAAAAAAATAGATCTTAAAATCCAGTTTATATTCCAAGTCTATTTTAGCTATACCGGAAAAGTGAGATAAATCCTTAATATCGTTGTCGGGCCATTTAAAATCAGATTGCCAAAATAACTCGTTTGCGTTATTAGTAATCAAACTGTTTTCTATCGCTTGAATACTCTTCAAATGTGGTGTACTGCCTGTTATATGCCATTTGTCATGGTATTTGAATGCGATTCCATCTGCTCTTAGAATGTCCATTAAGCGGGGGCTAAGGGATCCGATGACCCCATGGAGATCCTGCTTTGAAAAAAGGCTCTGTCTGATTTCAAATTCTATGCTTTTAATTTTAAGTTTAAAGTTGTTTTCTGCAATCTGCTTATTAGCCAAAAAGCTGTTTACGGCGTATTGAACTATAAAAACGGAGAGATGTCTTTGCGCTAAATCAATAGTTTTGGGTATGGTATTTTGACAGGCGACTAATCCCCACAACTTACCATTAATGATAATAGAAAAACTTCCGCTAGCACGAACCTGTGCATTACGAAGATATTGAAGATGAATCGGAGACATTGCACGTATGCCTGTCATGGAAAGGTCAAGCATCTCCGGGTTAATACCGAGAACAGGAATTGGTTTAGCATCTACATCCGGAGTTACACGTGCAAAAATTTTTGTGTAGAGCAAACGTGCTTGTTGAGGAATATCAAATTCTGGATAGTGATATCCCAAAAGAGGTTCGAGGCCTTCAGACACATGCTCGGCAATGACTTTGCCATCTCCATTTTTTGAAAATTTGTAGATCATTACACGGTCATATCCCGTGACTGTATAAATATTGTCTGCCAATGCTTTCCAGATGTCTTTACCATTGTTGATATGTTGGGCATAATGGTAGATGTTCTTGAATTGATGTGATTGCGACTGGTGCTTTTCTATTTCAATAAATATCTTGTCGTCAAAAGGATAGATGCTAAGATAATAGGTTCCATTTTGCAAATGAATATCTGATACGTATCTGTGTTTGAAGATTTCTACGTTATCCAGTAATACCCGATCTAAATCAATGGGATGAGATAAATTAAGATTGCTAATGAATGTTGATAGATGCAAGCCATTGTGCAAGCATTCCCTTGGAAAGCCTATTTCTTGGCAATTTTCACTCCAACCAATACAGTTGTGGAATTTGTCAAACACGATAAGACAACCAAAGTTTTGTACGTGACCACAGAGATGAATAGGTTCTTGATCGCAATTTAAAAAATGAGGATTGTCCATAGAGCTAACTTACAAAAAAAAATGTATTCTCCCTATATCCTGTCAGGAACTAGGCGTACTAGGTTTTGATGGAAAAACGAAACTATTTGATTCAGTGAATAAATGTGAAATGAAATTCCTTAAATTTATCTAGCTATACAATAGGTGCTATGGTATGATATTTTAAATGCTATGCATATTGCGGAATATTCGCCAAAAAAGGCTAGGCGAACCAACTTCCTAGCCTTCACGGTATAACTCATTCGATGCTATAACGAACAATTAACAAAAGAGCTAGGGAAAAGTTTTATAAGAGAGTAAGATCGTCAATTTTAAAAGGCCGCTTCGGTATTGCTTACGAAACATATCACATATACTTCTCATTCACCCGTTCTTTAATTAATTCAAGTTGAAATCAAAAAACGGTAGTGGCTTTTGTGTCATTTGAAGATAATTTTCTTCAAGAAGTGTGTACTCGTCTAAAGCAATTTCCAGTGTGCTATCTAAAATAATTGTCGTCAATTTGGTGTCTGGATCAGTTTTGTAAAAATAAATTTTACCACAGGGGCTTGATTCATAGGTGTTAGTTGTATGGAAACCGATCCTGTAATCTTTTTCGGTAAATGTTTTTAATCCCGATAATTTTATGCCATTGTTAATTTGATAACTAAAATTATCTTTCGTTAATATAAAAAATTCTTCACCGTTATGGTGCCATCTGTAAATTTTAAAAAATCCAAATGATACGAGTAGCCCTAATGCCAATACGAGTAGGGAAGATGGTCCCAATTCTGCGAATATATTGAATATGACAATGAGAGACAATGTGCCGAGGATTGACAGGATACACAGAAAGGCAAAGATAGATACATATAACTTTGGGTGTACCATTTTGATAACAAACCGAATGTAATCTTCACTTTTGTCAAAATATACGGCATTTTTAGTCATTGGCATAGTAAAATGTCTTTTGTGCTAAATTAATATATAGTTTTAAAATATTTATTTTTTTTCAATTTATTATGCTTCTTCGAATTTCGGATCATTCATAATTTCATGTTGTTAAATTGTTATAAACCAATAGCCTCCAAAAATAGACGCTATCTTCAGATTTAATGTACTCAGATTTAAGGAGTAGAAAAAGTATACGTCTACCTGGAATATATGTGCAGATCAACTCGCCAAGGACCTGAGTCAACTATTCATTTTCATTAAAAGTATTGTGAAGAAGGGCTTGCTAAATACCCGTAGATTTTTAATCGAATATCTTATTTAGAGCATTTTTCCTGAATATTCGGTAAGTTCAATATACCGCCTACATACACTTGTTATTCCGTTTTCAGCCAGCATACGTCCCTTAACTTTGTATTGAGATAAAGCCAATTAGGTATTGTTTAGGTGCTTCCTTTTGGATACCAGTAGAAGTTCGGGTTTATATTAAAAGCAGCGGTTAACTATCTGATTAATTTATAAAAGAAAAAGGTATTATGGAAATTAAAGAAAACAAGTTATTAGGTGTAAGATATAGAGAAACACCTAATAAAGGTGGAATTATTGAGCCCATTTATATTATCATGCATTATGATGAAGCGTCCAATGCGACAAGTGCAATCGATTGGATGACAGATTCCCGAAGTAAGGTTTCAGCCCACCTTCATATAAGTCGTGATGGTGTTGTAACGCAATTGGCTCCATTTAATATCAGATGTTGGCATGCAGGTGTCAGTTCATGGGCCGGACAGAAAGATCTGAATACGTTTAGCATCGGTATCGAATTACAAAATGAGGGCAGGGAGATTTATACCGAAAAGCAGATCAGCGCGGCGATTGCGGTATGCCAGACCATTATTGGTAAATATTCGATTCGGGATATTCTGGGGCATTCTGACATCGCGCCAGGAAGAAAAGAGGATCCAGGTAAACAGTTTCCCTGGGAAAGATTTAAACCGTTAATAAAAGAAAATTATGATGGAGTTACTTGAAATTTTAGAGAAATTGATTATTCCCGTAGTGACCGCAATCGGCGGATATCTAGTCGGAAAGCCTAAACAGCAAGCCGAAGTGGAAGCGACAAACGTTGAGAATGCAGGGAAAGTAATTGAAAAATGGGAAGGATATTCAAATAGGTTAGCAAAAGATATCGAACAACAGCGCGGCGTCATTGAAGATCTTAATGAAGCACTGCATTTGGCAAACGACGAACGTATAGCCTGCTTAAAGACCTCAACAGACCTGCAAGTAAAATTTGATGACCTAATGAAACTTTATAACAGACTACAAATTGAATTGAAACGAATACAAAATGAAAAATGCACTACAGGTGATCGCAATACTGCTGCTGGTTAGCAGTTGCGGTCTGTTTAAGAAGAGGTTCAAGGTTAAGGAATCGAAAGAATTGCAGGTTATAGAAAAAACACGTGAAAATTTGCGTGTTGAACTTGATTCAGGAAATGTACAAATCGCGCAGTCACATGCCGCAAATTTAACAGGCGATGAGGAAATTCTTCGAATTGAAGGAGAAGGGGTTCAAATCACCAGAGATGGTATTATCCGGCTCCATAAAGGGAAAATCTATCAAAAGCAAGGCCACTATTCAAAGGGGGTACTGATGAAGGAGCAACTTCATACAGACTGGAAAAGTCAAAAAGTGAAGAACGACAAACAGAATAAAAATAAAATAGCAGGTCAGGAGGAACAATCAAAATTGACGACAAAACCAGCTGTGGCAAGCATGCTCTATTTTTTAATAGGGTTAGGAGTGCTGATCACGATAGTTGTATATTGGATAAAAAAACGTAAAGTTGCCATGCCCTGGTAATAGTAGGGAGGATAAATTTGGAGCCTAAAAGATAGTCCTTGAGTAATCATTTTTCAAGGACTATTTATTCGTTTATAGTAACAATAACCGGATTTGTCGGAAAAATTAGTGTTTTCTGGTAAAGGATCACTGGTCGTTATTGAAACGGGTATCAATAAGGTAATAATTTGCAATTTGCTTGATCTCTCGTTTGAAGTCTCGGTATAGGTCAAATTGGTTGCAGGCGCATATGATGGATTTCTGTATTGTGTCATTATTTATTTTTAAATAGGGCCCTAGTTCTTTATATATGCTGCTTTTTACTTTTGTTTTCTGATTATCCAACTTTTCAGGTTGAAAAATGCGCAAAACAACCGCTATCGCTTTATAACGATGCTGAATATCCTTATAATTGATATATTCTCCCATGATCTGTTGTGGGGGGATACCCACAAATTGGCAATAGCAATCGATCACTTTGTTGATTTTAGAAAGGTCAGATTCGTATATCTTATCAATAGATTTTAGTATTTCGGGATGATTTTCCTTTAAGAAACTCATGATAAATGAATGATATAACGTGTTCATACGTTGTGAGCTGTTTTTACCTGTTAATCGTATTGTTTCCTCTATTCTTAAAATATTATTTTGATTGTGTGATTGATTGGGCTCCCCGGGATAAACCGCTGGCTGCCTAGGATTGTGTTTAATGAGCTGTTCCATTTTTATGCAATTAAGTATGAACTGATTTTTCGTCTCGTAAATGGGAAATCCTGTAAATAGCCCGTTCTTCAACCCGTTTGTCTATTCTATGGATTCGCTATTTTTATTCTTTTTGTTAAACAAAGTTAAACAAATTTGTTAATTTGTCAAGACTATTTTTAAGGTATTTTTAGGTTTCCTATAAAATAATAAACTTATTTGTTTAACTTTAACTGTTTGAAAATCAGTTGTTTTTTATTTTTTATAGGTTGTATATTTGTTTAGGTTTAATAAGTTGTGTAACTTAGTGTCAGATTGTTATCTATTTGTGTAACAATTGTTAAATGCCCATCAACTATGGAAACTTATCCAAATAATAATTTTGAAGTTTTACGCTTGGAAATGCGTGTTACAAATCGTGAATTTGCGGCCTTGCTAGGCGTACGCGAGCAGGTATACTCGCGCATTAAAAAAGGGGAGTATCCTATTGGACTTACAATGAAAACACGTATTCAAAAAGCCTTCCCGCATATTCAGTATGACTGGCTCTTGTATGGAAAAGGGGAAAGAGAATGGACTGTTCCTTCAGTTCAACCCGACACGATAGCGATGCTTAACATGGGAAACGGTAAATCTATAGGATACTTTTCGGAAGATGTCAAGTTTATTGATGAAAACAAGAATAATATATTCTTTGAAGTTTCTCCGGGACGATATTTGATGCAAACTAAACTTGTTACTGAGAAAGCAAAAGCGGGCTATTTATCTGGTTTTTCCGATACCGAATATATGGATGATTTGCCGGCACATTTTATTACAGTGAATGAATTCCATAAAGGGGCTTATCGTTCCTTTGAAGTTAGCGGTGAAAGTATGACGGATGGGACAGATGCAAGTGTATTGGATGGTGATATTGTAACAGGACGTTTGATTAAGCGGGAGTTATGGCAATCAAAATTTCATACCCATAAATATCGTTATTGGGTTATTGTGCATAAATATGAGGGCGTTATTATTAAGGAAATTGCAAAACATGACGTAAACAACGGAATTCTTACCCTCCGTTCACTTAATGTTGATAAAACAAGATATCCTGATTTTGAAGTAAGTTTGGATGACGTTGACCAAATTTTTAATGTTGTAGATATTAGTCGTTCATTATAGGAGCAATACCTTAATGATGCTCTTTTAAAAAGGAAGTATTCTGTTTTTTTTTTTTTTTGCTAAAATATATAGAAATAAAAACTAATTATGTTAGTTTTTATTTCTATTTTTGATCCTAAATTGAACGTGTACGAACATGTTGTTGCCTGCTATTTCGGTATGCCTAGTATATATAATATGCTTAAATAGTTATTAACGCAGCAAGAATATAGGTTGCTCATTATTCAAGCGTGTTCGTAGCGTTCAATTGAAATCGTATACTGCTCCCCCAGTTGCCTTCTTATAGCACATTTTAGATGGATAAAATGTTTATTTTTTTGAAGATGGCGATCTCCAATTTTAATCTTTCACAAAACTTACATCGGTTATTTTATACGAAAAGTTATCTTTTTCGCGTTCATTTTCAGGTTTTTCCATTTCACTGTAATGTACTTTTCCCTTCATTTTGAATGTTGTATGCGAATCAAGGTTTATTTTTTCTCCATTGTCATCAAATACATCGAAATTCTTGAGTGTATAATTTTTTTGATCAGCAGGTACGTTAAATAATACATTGTTCTTTCCTGTTCCTACGGGTAAAATCACACTGAAAGCAGTGAATTTTTCTGAGCTGAAAGCGTGAGATTTAACCACAAAATTCATGGCCATGGTTTTCGATTTGCCAGAAGAAAAAGTGAAAGAAGGTGCATCAAATTCACCTATTAATTCGATGGTCTTATCGTGGTTTTCATAGTTTGATTCGATAGCTTTTACCGTATCGACAGAGTCTCCATTGCAAGAGGTAAACAATGTAAGGACAAAAAATGCCAGAAATAATGCTGAGATGGAATGTTTTGTTTTCATGGAAAAGATTCTTTAATTATAATTATATATGTCTTCTTATTTGGTGCTGGTCATATTTAATAACGCTACGCTCCTTTGCGTTGTTTGAAAGCCACTTGTTTTTTTGATCATGGACGTATGTTCATGATGACTTTAGCTTTTGTTCAATAAAGAACGATTATCTTTTTGTAAAAGTAATGTGTTGATCAGTTGGTTTTAGTGCATGATTTAAATTCGTTGAGAATGAATTTAAATTCGTATCCATTGAATTGTTTTTCGCTAAATACCTGATCTTGTACTAATGCTGCCAGGATTAGTTTTTTGATTTAAATACAACTAGATTAATAATTAGAAGAATAAGTGTAAGTAAGGAGCAGTATGTCCGGACATTATTCCAAAATACCCAGGGTTTTTCAAAGGTATCACGCACAAGTCTCAGGGATGTTTCCGAAGATATCGAAAGGTCAATCGAGCTTAATTGATTGTTTAAGGGAACATTTTGCGTGCCTGTAATCATAAATACGCCAATGATATAGCTCAGACAAGCCGTTAGGATTAAATAGAATTTTGGTGAATGTATATCAAAAAATAATACGGAAGCAATGGCCAGTAAAATCGGTGCCCCGAGAAAACAACAGTAGAAAGCAGGGTTTAGTATTTCTCTATTTATATTTTGCATAGCCATCAAATAGGCTTTATCGTTGAGTTTATGTAAGCCTAAATTGACTGAAAAAGTATATGAGAAAAATAGTCCCGATATAATTGCCGAAAATATAGTTGCCAGTGCTAAAATGATGTCTTGTGATTTCATAGCTGTATTTTTTTGTTATACAATTGTTTTATTGAACCTCATGAAGTAGTCGTAGAAACAATCAAAGAGTTTAATTTGCATTATTCCTCTTGAAGATAAGTTTAGACTATTTTAAATACTGGACGTTTACCTAGCCCTTGTACAATACAAAAGTTGTGATAAGCTGTTTCTCAAAATAGAATAAAAACGACAATCAACTATATTTTGTTGAAAAATGTAGGAGTTGTGCCTGTAAAGGCTTTAAATACACGAATAAAATGTGATTGGTCTGCGAATCCATTTTCGTAAACAATATCCGTTAGTTTTTGGAAATCTTTGTTGTTGAGTTGTTTAAGAGCATTCTGAAACTGCACTATTTTAGCGAATTGTTTGGCGGATATCCCTGTTTCTTTAAGAAATCTTCTTTCCAAAGTCCGTATGTTTAACGCTTCTCTTTCGGCAATTTGCTTAATAGTAACTTGGCCCCTATTTTCGATGATACTTAGGATCGCTTGCCTAATAGAAAAATCTAGGTTCTTCTTTTTGCTGTCAAAAAAGCTGGCGAGCACTTGTGTTAGTAAATGGATGCTGTTTTCAGGGCTGCAAGCCGTAGTTAATTTACGAGCTAGCTGTTGGAAAATTGTATTTTCGTTATTGTCTAAATCATAGCAATCGTCATTTATACTTTCTGGAGAAATATTCCAAAATGAGCGTAATACAAACGGATAAAATTGAAAAACAATAATTTGAAGAGGACCCGTTGTATCGATTGAAATTGGTTTAATCGTTTGGCCATAAAGAAAAATAGGAGACATTTTTTTGTTATGTGGCCTGATGATAAAATCGCTGCCGGATCGTTGAAATAACAAGCCAGGGTAACCGTCGGCATAAAAAGGTAAGTTTATGTAATAATTTTCGTGACATTCAAATATCAGGATCTCCTTTACAAATAATGCAATGGATTTGTCTGGACTGATAATCTGAGGATGCATCTATGAACTGTTTGGCTTTGCGTTATGACTTTTTATAATCATAAATATACAGATATATCAAATAAGAATAATCGTCGGAATTTAATTAATGGGTCTGCTGTGATGTGTAGAATTTGAATTCAGTCTCGCTGATTCAATTTATTTGAAATAGTAGAGCGGTTTTTTTCTTCTCACCCGAAATAATTGGGCATGTTGCAGTAATTTAACATAATTATTTCGCCAGTAATTGGCAATCCAATTCGAATCCAATGAAGGATTGTAATGACTCCGATCGCTTCTTAAAACAACTGAATCCACCGCTGGTCCAATATTCCAAATGCTTATTTTGCTGTAACGTCCCCTGTAGGGCGGGGTATAACATTTGATAGCCTGCACGCAGCTGTCACCTGTGGGATAATCATAACTGTCGAAATTATCCAATGTTGCTATGCTAATTTTTTGATAATTTTCATCGATAGCAAAGAGTTCTGAATGTGTTTCGATGATTTCTCCGCAAACTGAGTTCATAGATTTCTCTTCATTCCAAAAGTACTGAATAGGAAAACTATGCTTATAGAGCATGGTTTTCCCATTGATCTTAAGTGGTTTGCTATCGTGGTATTCACCTATCTCAATAAAGTTCTCAACCTTTGGATTAAACAAATAGGCATGTTCTTGCCACTTTTTGTTCCATACAATATCGTCAAAACCGTCTTTATTTTGATCGCTAAAAGATAATCCTGAATTATTGGTCCCATAATCCAAATCTCGCATAATGAGGTGCCAATGATTATCCTGTAACTTTTCTACCTGAAAGAAACAACTTGTGTCGTTCTTAAAAATAGAAAATTTATAGTGCTTGTCGGCTATAAGGGAGCAGTCCTGTTCTACAAGGTTATAATCTCCGATTTTTAGGCTATCGATTTTTTGGTAGACTAAAAAAGAATTAGTTGTATACGTATTATCGTTTTGAGAATTGCAGCTATAAAATGTTATTGCCAATAATCCCAATAACCATTCCCGGCTCTGGTTTATTATTTTTGTACGGAGTTGTTGTTTGAAATATCCCATATCAATTAAACTATATCGGTGCCTCGTATTGATCGCCTGCAATAATACCTTTGTTTCAGTGAAAAGTAGGCAATAATGGTTTTAATTTTAAGATTCGCAGTGTTTTTAAATAGCGTACAAAATAAATTGACCTTTTATTACTGTGCTCAAAATTAAAACTATGATTACAGTTGGCTTCCGCTAAATGTATTTGTATTCAGGTAGACTGTTGAAAGGGTTTTTAGAAGTTCTCTGGCGGCAGCACTTCCAGCGCGGTTTGCTCCAATAGTGGATGCCGATGGGCCGTAGCCTACGAGATGAATTCGCGGTTCCTTGGCCACCATGGTAGCCAGTCGACCTGCCATTTGGATACCGCCCTGTTCTTCTTTCGGTAGTACGGCATCCAAATGACTCAATGAACTTTTGAAGCCTGTATTCCAAAGTATAACATCCGCTTTCTGTTCGGTTCCGTCCTCCCATTTGATTCCCTTTTTCGTTATTTCTTTAAACATCGGAAAACGTTTAAGGACACCACGTTTTTCCATCTCCTGGATTTCGGTAGAGTAGGGGAGGCCAGTGACGGATACAACAGACAAAGGCGGAAGTCCGAGTCGTACCCGTTCTTCTACCATCGCAACAGCATTATGACCCGCCATGTCATCGAAGGGCCCATCTCTAAATAAAGGTGGGCGACGTGTAACCCAGGTTGTTGTCGTTACCTGGGAGATTTGGTCCAATAATTGAATTGCAGAGATGCCGCCTCCAACAACAATAACATGCTTGCCTCGGAAATAATCTGCGGTTCTAAAATCTTTTGTATGTAGTTGTTCGCCCTGGAATAGCTCCGCACCGGGATAATCAGGAATGTATGGGTTTTCCCATGTTCCCGTAGCGTTTATAATGCCGAGAGCGGAGAAAAGTGTGTTTGCCGTGTCGATGTGAAAACGATCCTGGTATGGATAGACTTTTTCTACTTTGGCTGGCCGATATACTTGAAGTCCAAATTTCTTCTCATAAAGTTCAAAATAATGGGGAACTGCGGTTTTGGCCTGCACCTCCGTATCCGTTGTAGACAAAGTTTCTTCAAACGACATGCCCGGTAAATCGTGTATTTTATTGACAGTGCTTAAAGTGAGCGAATCCCAGCGAAATTGCCAAGCTCCTCCAGGCCTGGAAGCTTCATCCAAGATGATGAAATCTGGCCCGATTTTAAGGTCGAGTTTCTTCAAATGATAAGCAGCGGAAAGTCCCGCTTGCCCAGCGCCTATGACTGCAATTTTTGTTTTATAGCGAATATTATTAATCATCAGTTCAGAAGAGTTAACGCCAACCGAGCTCGGGAGCCACGTGTTCCAAAATAGCGGAAAGAATATGAATGTTATAGTCTACCCCTAAAGTGTTTGGAATGGTCAAGAGTAGGGTGTCAGCTTCTTGGATTGCTTCATCCTGCGCTAACTCTTTTACGAGTTGATCTGGTTCAGCCGCATAACTCCTTCCAAAAATTGTTCTTTTGTCCGATTCGATCACTCCAATTTTATCTGTTTTGTCAGCTTCTTGCCCGAAGTAATAACGATCTAAATCATCGACCAAAGCAAAAATGGATCGGCTGACAGATACGCGAGGCTCGCCAGCATGCCCCGCTTCCTTCCAGGCTTGTTTATATAGACGTATTTGTTCGGCCTGCTGAATGTGAAAAGGTTTACCATTTTCATCATATTTTAAGGTAGAACTTTGGAGGTGCATTCTATTTTGGGCCGCCCATACGGCTGTTGCATTGGACGCTGCTCCCCACCAAATGCGGTCACGTAGACCTTCCGAATGCGGTTCGAGTCTTAATAACCCTGGTGGGTTTGGAAACATCGGGTAGGGATTTGGTTCGGCGAAACCAATACCTTGAAGCCTTTCCAAAAACTCCAAAGCTTTATGCCTTCCCATATCTGCGTCGGTTTCACCTTCCGCTAGATTGTAACCAAAATAGCGCCAGCCATCAATTACTTGTTCGGGAGAACCTCGGCTGATACCAAGCTGTAATCTGCCTTCTGAGATTAAATCTGCAGCTCCGGCATCTTCCACCATATAAAGAGGGTTTTCATAGCGCATGTCGATTACACCGGTACCGATTTCAATTTTAGAGGTTTTTGCTCCAATAGCCGATAACAAAGGAAAGGGAGATGCCAGCTGATTAGCAAAATGGTGCACGCGGAAATATGCGCCATCAATGCCTATTTCCTCCGCGGCTACCGCTAGATCGATTGACTGCAGTAATGTGTCACTTGCCGTCTGCGTACTATATGCAGGATGTTTGGACCAATGGCCAAAAGATAGAAAGCCTATTTTTTTCATAAATCACAGTAGGATTTGTTGTCTATCAAATTTAATAAATGTTGCCGTTATTTAAGTCGTATGGATTGTCCGATGGGTGTAAATAATATGCGATTTGAATGGAATTGTCAAATGACAATTAAGCTACACCCTAAAAAGAGTAAATTTGTGTATTATTCAATACTATAGCGGATTAAGAATGGAACTTTCAGATAGATTATTAAAACAAATCGAGTTTATTAAAGAAATAGATAAAATTAAATACATCCAACGCAAAACAAAGCTCTTCCACAGTGACCGTCCTGAGAATGATGCAGAGCATAGTTGGCACCTTGCATTAATGGCCATCGTTCTTCTAGAGCACGCAAATGAATCAGTGGACTTATTGAAAGTTGTCAAAATGGTGTTGATACACGATATTGTAGAAATTGATGCTGGGGATACCTTTATCTATGATACAGAAAAGAATCACACCAATACCGATGCAGAACGTTTAGCAGCGCAACGGATCTTCGGAATTTTACCTGAGGAGCAGGCGGAAGATCTCATTGCAATATGGGAAGAGTTTGAAGCAGGGCAGACGCAGGAAGCCCAGTTTGCTCGAGCAATGGATCGTTTGGAACCGCTTTTGCAAAATAGCTCCAATAACGGAGGAACATGGAATGAGCCTGGTGTAAATTATCAAAAGGTCCATGCCAAAAAATCTGTCATCAAAGATGGCTCGGCACTATTATGGGCATATGCTGAAAAGTTGATTGATGCGGGAGTTACTCAAGGGATTCTAAAAAAGGATTAGCCTATTGGATTCTTTAGATGGCTCATAGATTAAAACAGAAATTAGCGCAAGCGCAAGATTCCATTTTTTTTAATGGATTCTGATCATCAACGACCAGCACTTCAACTTCATATCCGTGCTGGCCATTGTTATTTTATACATTGATTTTAATCGTCATCGTCCTCCTTCTTTTCGTTTACTTTTAAGAATGCTGCTCTTTTAGGAGCCGGAGCAGACTCTCCTTTAAGTCCCTGCCATAGAATTTCATTAAATACTAAATCGGGCACAGCGTCTTCCTTCGACCAATCATATTTGTCACTCCATATTGCCAGTTTTCCCTTACTGGGGTTTCGCTCGTTGAGGTTTACATTTGCATCAACATGGTCAAACGGAGTATAATCGGGAATATTGCTGAATGATCGCCACATAGGTGTTGCTGCAGCATCGTATTGTGTCATTGGCTTCATCCCTAAAATCAGCTCTATGGTTCTGATCATTCCTGAGGTCGAATACATCGTGTGATCTACAGCTCTTCTTTTTACATATGGACTGATTAAGTAAGCAGGACTACGGTGCGCGTCCACATGATCAGGACCATTCTGGGCATCATCTTCCAGTATAAAGATTGCCGATTCTTTCCATATTGGACTCTTGCTGATATGATCCACAAACATCCCTACAGCGAGGTCATTATCCGCTACATGTGCATAGGGTGATTTCTTGCCTGCGCGCATTCCTTCTGTGTGGTCGTTGCTGATTCGTATCGTGGTGAGTTGTGGCATTTCCCCTTTCTGTATGAGTTGGTCAAAATCGGCTTTCCATTGTCTTATACGTGTGGTATCAGCCACGCTGAGGTCATAGCTTGTATATCCTGTAGCAACATGGCCTTCCAAAGATTTTACGTTAGGCTTTCCTTTGTCTGCAAATTCACCATAGGTACGATAGGATACCTGGTGCCGCTTGGCATTATCCCAAATAAAGCCGCCTTTATTGTTGGCTATTTCCCGTTCCCCTTCTCCTCCATAAGTACCACCGCGACCGCCGTAACTTGACGGCCAGGTTTTCTCGAGGTAGTCTGTGGCATAAGCACCCATACTCCAATTATGGCCATCCGCGCTAACTTCCGCATCGACATAGAAATTGTCTAAAAGCACAAATTCATTGACAATTTTGTGTTGATTGGGCGTGATTTTTTCGCCAAATAAACAAAGTGAGGCATCCCCATTTCCTTGTTTGACATCACCTAGAACTTGATCGTATGTACGATTTTCTTTAATAACATAAAATACGTATTTGATCGGGGAGGGAGCGCCGACTTTCATCGGGATAGGGTTTCCGAATTCTCCTTCTGTTTGTAGTTCTTTTTCTTTCGAATAAGGTGTGTTATGATATACTGCCTGAGAATAGAGGGCCAGTTCTTCTGGTTTCGGGGTAGAGATAAAACTAAGGGTTCCTTTGAAAAGACCAGCGATATATTGTATCTCTTTTGGTTTATTGAGGTCACCGGCATGACGGTCGACTTTTTCCTTTTGGTCTGTCGGATTGGGGCCTTGTGGATTAGCTTTGGATGATAGGCCTTTGCCATTTGAAACCAAAATTGTTTTACCTACCACTTTTACATTAGTTGGATACCAGCCTACTGGAATAAATCCTTTCGAAATAGATCGACCAGGACTACTGACGTCAAAAACTGCCAGGCAATTGTTGTCTGCATTTGCAATATAAAGCGTTTTACTGTCTGGAGACAAGGCAACAGCATTACTGGTCGATCCACTTGGAGCATTAGGATACAATGCTGCGTTCAATGTTTCTACCGCAGTTCCCGATTTGGTATCGATAATGGAAACAGAGTTATCATTTGCGTTGGCGACGAAAAGCCATTTGCCATTTTTACTCAAAGTAATTTCATTAGGGTGGTTTCCTACGGAGATTTCTTTGGTTATCTTTTGCTGTGTTACATCCCACACTAAAATTTTTTCTCCGCCCCAAACACTGATGTAAAGTTGTTTTGTATCGGGGCTTAGCTGACAGGTATACCCTTCGGCTCCAAGATCATAGCTTGCTTTTGTCGCTTTGGTTTTTAAATCTATCACATATAGTTTTTTATCTTCTCGGGTGACGGTGTATAATTGCTGTTTATTTTTATCATCAATAGCCAATCCTGCTATACCTATTTTATTGGGCCATGGTTTGCCAAGAACGATAGAATCTTTTGATGTCATTCTTCCGTCTTTGATTTTATATATCCTAATCAAATTATCATGTCCTCCGGAAGCGTATAATGTGTTGTCATCGCTAGAGAAAGCTAATCCATACCAAGATTTTGGGATTTCAATGCTATCGATTTTTCGTTGTAGAGATAGATCGATCAGATCGATGGTTTGTGTACTTTGTCCATTATTGCTAACCGCTGCAAGCTTTTTATTGTGGCTGATAACTAAGTTCAGTGGTAGATCTCCGAGCTCTATTTGTTTTCCAACAGGGGTTAGTGTCCAACCATTTGGTAGTCCAACTTTATTGCTTTCCAGAATTGAACTAATCCTATTTTGTATATTGTTTTGACTGAATGTGAGTTGTGAGGTTGCAAACATACACGTTGTCAAAATAAATGTTCCTATTCTTTTCATGGGACATATTTACGAAATTGAATAGTCAGACTAAATAGGAAGCTTCAAAATTAAAGAAAACTTAATATAGCACTCTTTTATCCGATCATTAATAGTCATAATAGTTCGGTTAATAGATAAAAGTCTGTTGTTTACCGACTTAAATTGTTCTTTCACCGAAAAGATGTAGTTTTTTTAATATAATTGCTTGAATTTAGATCGATAAACTATTCAATCTTTATTTATGATACACTTCTTTAATTCATTAGCAATTTTAACCGTAGTGGGAATGATTACCCTCGCTGCCGGCGAGAAAACTCAAGAGCACCGGGTGAATATTATAGACACCACAATTGAATATGAATCTTCAATCAATCGAACAATGAAAATCAATAGCCCTAAAAATATGCAACAAGATAAAGTTCAATTTCATATGGATTACAAAGGTTCTATTTTGTGATAAGAACTTTCCTAATTAAAGCTATTAGTTGTGATTTTGAAAAATATATTTTTAAAATTATTTTATTGTTATATAGATTAATTTTAATATCTTGAGTTATCAAGAGGGTATGCTATGTTATTTCTTCTTTTATGCAGAAATCTAGTGTATTTTCTATCGTTGTGAAGTCCATATTTTTAAATTGATTACTTTTAAATAGCTTGTTATGAAAAAGAAAAGTTCATCGTGGTTTTTTTATGCTATTATTGCTATTGTTATTTGCGTATTTCTGTTATTGAATCTACCTGAACTTATTCAGGGATTTATGAACGGTTATCATGCTGTTATTAAATAGCCAAACAGGCATTTACCGTCTAATTCCTCATACTTACCGAGTTTTTTATTGTATTTATCGAAGCCATGTAGCTGTTGCACGATCCATATTGTAGTTTAGAATAAGTAAACGGAATAGGATTAATATTGTATTTTTTGAATAAAATCTAATAAGATCTAATGAAACGAGTCGAAATATTTAAAACAAATGTCTATCGATTAAAAGATGCACAGCAAATCGTTGCAACGCTTGTCAGCTTATTTTCCTCTTATAAAATTAACTTCGATCTTGACGATGAAGAACGTATTTTAAGAATTGAATCTTCACAATTAGAAATCGAGGTTAACAGTATCGTTGGAAAGATGTTTGAATGGGGCTATCGTTGTGAAAGGATCATTTAATCATACGCTAAAAAAACTACGCTTATATTTATTTTTCATTGTAAATTGCACTAGTAATTGGCGGATGCCCTTATTCAAAGGTCTTGGACTTGTGAAGTTGGAAAGCGGACGGTTTCAGTTATTAGATTAATTAAAATCCATTGATAGTAAGTGTAATATGTCGAATATGATAGGTAATAGAATGCTCCTTTTCTTGATACTGTTTATTTTTAATACAGCTTGTTTTGCACAAAAAGGAATACCATTATCGATAGGTAGGTCAGAAATATTGCATTCAAAGGTTTTGAATGAAGATAGGACGATCAATATTTATCTTCCCGATAATTATAATCCAAATGATTCTGTTCGATATCCGATCGTATATGTTCTTGATGGAGGTATGGATGAAGATTTTTTTCATATTGCAGGTATTGTCCGTTTCAGTACACAACCCTGGATCGACAGATTCTCTCAGAGTATTGTCGTTGGAATTGGTGGAAACACGCGAAGAAGAGATTTTACCTTTCCTGTAGAAAATACTGATTTTATAGAAAAGGAAGGTTTTCAGAAAGCTAGTTTTCCTTCATATGGTGGTTCTGAAAAATATAGGACATTCATAAAAAATGAATTGATTCCCTATATAAGTGGTAATTATAAATCGAATGGAAAACAGACTTTAATAGGGGAATCACTGGCTGGGCTTCTTTCAGTAGAAATACTATTAAAACAACCCGAACTATTTGATGACTATATTATTATAAGCCCAAGTTTGTGGTGGGGAGAGGAGTCTTTATTGAAAAATGCAGAGGAGTTTCTACAACGCAATTTGAGAAAAAATATAAAGGTTTATCTTGGTGTGCCCAATAAAGAAGAAGATGTGAGAATGTATGATGAGGCCATAGCGTTATCTGATATACTTAATAACAATAAAAAAATTCATTTTGTATTTGATTACATGCCTGATGAATTGCATTCCACTGTAATACATCAAGCGGTCTACAACGCTTTTAAGAAGTTGTATCCAAAAACATTCTATTCAAAATAGTGTGGGGATATGTAGCGATTAATTTTATTTTATACCTAGGTTTCTTCTATCGTGCCATTCATCTTCCAGAATTGACATCAATAGCTTGTCGTGAAATTGATTATCCCTAAAGCAGGCTTTACACATTCGCCCCTCCAGTTTAAATCCGGCGTTTTCATACGCTTTTACTGCGGCATAATTTGGTTCAGATACGGTAAGCATAATTCTATTGAGCCCTAGATTTCCAAACCCTATATCTAGGATTAATTTGGTAACTAAAGAGCCTATCCCTTTCCCCCATTCTTGGCGATCTCCTATAAAGATAAAATACTCCCCGGATCTGTTTGGCATAGAAATATTACAAATGCCGGCATACCCAATCAGTTTATTCGAATCGTTTAAGAAAATTCCACGATTAAAATTTTTAGAATCGTTGACAACGGATAGAAACCAATTGTCTATATGATCCTTTGATTGGAGTGACTGAAAAAGAGAGCGGGAATATTTAATAGATAAATCGTCATTGAGCCATTCATAAAATGGTGAGACATCTTCAAGAGCGAGTGGTTTTAACTTGACCATCATTTAACATATATTGCATTAAATCACTAACGAGGCTAAATGGTTTATTTTAACGGTTTGATGACCAGCTGATCGACCATTTTTCCTTGCTGATCGATAATTTTAAACGTCCCTTTTTCATCGTTTAAATCTACGCGTAGTATATTATTGTTGGAGTTTACAATAATTGGAAATTGTATCGTATTTGTCGCATTTTGGATGATGTGTTTATGTAAATGACCTGATAGCATGATCTGTGTTCCTGCTTTGTTAAGGATAGGAACAAATTTCTCCAGAATCTCTTGTTCCCCATGCCAGCCACCAAATGGGGGCATATGACAGATTACGATCTTATATTTGGCATCTTTAAATGACGGGTCTTCAACAGCTTGAGCTAACCAGGCAGCTTGTTCGTTTCTATAATTATCCATATCCACAATACCACTATATTCAATGTCGGTATCGGGTTTATCTTCACCACAATCTAATACGATGAAGCCCGTATCTCCATGTCTAAACTGATAATATAATTTACCCGTTGGCGTTGGAAAATAGTTGGGATACTCAATGGCAAAGGGACCTCGTGTTTCGTGATTTCCTCTTGAATAAAACATTGGCTTTTCACTGGCGAATCTTTTAATAGCTGTATCCATAAACCCCTCATACATCTGTGCTTCAGTTAGTAGGTTATTTACCATGTCACCATTAAAGACCACAAAATCACTTGTCTTTAGATCGCCAACATCTAACAGCTTGTCGAGAATCTCGTTGCGTTCATGAATATCATTGAGAACTGTGAAATGGGTAGAAGTGGCCTTGCCAAAGGTTTGGAAAAATAGGGGGGCTTTTTGATAGACATCAGTGGCCACTACCTTTCCATAATGTACATTGACACCAACATGTTTGAGGACTTCCTGGCTATATACTCGATACCGGTAACGTGTGCCGGGTTTTAAGTTGGTCAATGTTACTTGATGCAGCATTCCCACTTTTTTAAAACCATAGGCAGCCGCATAATATTTTGGTCTTTCCTTAAAGTAAAAGTGACTGGAGTCATCTGGGGCCAGCTCAACCCAGCCGGTAGCTGGCTTGTCTGTTGTCCAAATTATAGAAACAGATTGCTCTGTCAAACCTTGAATGAAAGGTAAGTGATTTATTTTGATCGCCTCTTGACCAATTGCGATAAAGCAATTGAAGAATAACAATAGGATGATACATTTTAGTTTCGTCATTTTAGTGCCAGGGTCTATAATTGATGTTCCTCCGTAATTGATTTTTTTTCAATTTAAAGATATAAAAATGTGTGAAAAGGCTATCAATCATAATGTAACACTCTTGTTAAACTAAAAGGAGGCAAAATAACCGTCACCTTGGTCGAAACACTACGTATTATTGAAGAGGTCGTGGTACTCGCTTATCAAAGTACTTACTGCACAAAAGTTATTGCAGAGATATCAAATATTTAGGGTAAAGAGTTAAAAAATCTTCCAGCTGTTGATACTGAAAATGCAATTGTTTCATATGTTTAGTTTAATGCCACGTCGTGAGACGTGGCGTTTATGTTTATTTGATGCTACTTTCGAAATGATAAGTACCCGAACCTACATCGTGGCTAGAATCAGCGAGCATAATTGTTGCTCGTGTATTGGCGGGGATAGTCACATCTAGTTTCAATAGATTATTCTCCAACACCCAGGCCGATTTTACCGTACCATATGCCGTTTCAAGTTCTGCAGTTGCTTGTGTTAATTTGCCGCCCGGTTTTGGAGCAATCACGATAGATTTATAACCCGGAGCATCTGTTGCTGAGTTAATTCCAGCTATTGTTCGATACATCCAGTCACCAATGGCGCCATAGGCGTAATGGTTGTAGGAATTCATGTCTGGCGTTTGAAAAGATCCATCCGGTTTAATACCATCCCATCGTTCCCAGATGGTGGTAGCGCCCATTTTCACGGGGTAGAGCCACGAGGGATAACTCTCTTGCATCAATAGGTCGTATGCAACATCATTGTGCCCAAATCGAGTCAAGACATGGCATATATAAGGGGTGCCCAAGAAACCTGTAGTGAGGTGGTTACCATAATCGCGGATGTTGGCAACAAGGCGGTCGGCACAAGCAGATCGTAGCTCTTCAGGCAACATGTCAAATTGCAGTGCCAGTACATATGCAGTCTGTGTACCGGATACGAGGCGACCTGTTGGAGTCATATACTCCTTTACAAAGGCTGCTTTGATGTTAGAAAGTAATGCCGTGTATTTGGCGATGTCTTCCTTTTTGCCTAAGACCTCCGCTGCGTTAATCAGTAGTTGTGTCGAATGAGCATAAAAAGTCTGTGCGATTAGATATTTATCGGTTACAGCGGCTCTTCCATCATTATCATCATTCGGACGGTAAAAAAGCCAGTCACCAAAATGAAAACCTGAATTCCAGAGATTATTTTTCGCAACAGAAGTAATATAGCCCACCCATTTTTGCATACTTTCGTATTGTGTTTCCAATATTCTGCGATCTCCATAAGCGCGGTACATATCCCAAGGAATAATTGTGGCTACATCGGCCCAACCAGCTGACGCACCATCATTGACACCGAGTACATTTGGTACGACATGTGGAATGAGTCCGCTGGGTTGTTGGTCAGCTTTGACATCCTTTAGCCATTTCGTAAAGAATCCTGCTACATCCATGTTGTAAGCCGCGGTGTTCGCGAAAGCTTGTGCATCGCCTGTCCAACCTAAGCGTTCGTCGCGTTGTGGACAGTCGGTAGGTACATCTACGAAATTTCCTTTTTGTCCCCATTGAATATTGTGCTGCAATTGATTGATTAGGGGATTGGAAGTCGTAAATATACCCGTTGTCGCCATATCAGAATAGAGAGCCACGGCCGTTAGATCATCGGGTTTTAATTCTCCGGGATAACCCTCAACTTTTACATACCTAAAACCCTGAAACGTAAAATGCGGTTCAAAGACTTGTTCGGCCCCGCCTTTTAAAATATAGCTGTCCTGAGCCTTAGCGGATCGTAGATTTGTTGTATAAAAATTACCTTCTTTAGTAAGTACTTCAGCATGACTTAGTGTAATCTTTGTTCCAGTGGGGCCCTGTGCCTTCAACATCACCCATCCCACCAAATTTTGTCCAAAATCTACCACAGTTTCCCCTTTTGGGGTTTTAAAAATTCTGAGCGCTTTAAACTGCTCATGTTTCCTAACAGGAGGGCCACTCATCGCGATAAGCTTTTCCGTTCCTTTGTTCATTATATTTACTTTCTTCCAATTGCTATCTTCTTTAAAATCAATATTATCCCATCCGGTGATCTCCATTCTGGCGTCGTAAATCTCTCCATCATAGATATCAGACGCCATAATTGGCCCATAAGTATACTTCCAGTGCTCATCCGTATTTATTGTTTCCTTTGTACCGTCGGTATATTCTACCTCAAGTTGTAAAAGCAGTCCCCGTGTATCGCCATAGAAATTATGCTGGTTTCCAAATCCAATACGGCCTTTATACCAGCCATTGCCAAGACTTGCGCCCAGTACATTCGAACCGACCCTAAGCAATGCTGTAACATCGTAAACTTGGTATTGCAACTGGTTCTTGTAGCTGGTCCATCCTGGAGCAAAATATGTGTCACTTATACGAGCGCCATTAAGCTTGGCTTCGTATAGGCCTTTTGCCGTAATATAGGCCATCGCTGATTTTATCTTTTTTTTCAGGCTGAATTCTTTTCTGAAAAGTGGACTGCGGGCTGAAGTGTCCTTTCCTGAGACAGTGATCCATTGTGCAGACCAATCAGAGGGTGAGATTCCCATTTGAAAGAATCCAATTGTGGACCAGGCAGATGTATTGCCATGATTGTCTTTTACCCGGACTTGCCAAAAATATTTTTTCTTTGACTGAAGGGGAGATCCCGCGTAGTCAATTAACACAGATTGGTCTGTAGAAGCTCGATGTTTCCAAACGAGATCTTTATCCTTATTTAAGGAAATTTGATTTGTCCCCACCCGGATTTCATATTCCGCCTGTTGTGTGTTTTTCTCGGTTGAGGTTATTTTCCAGCTCAATCTCGGAATCTCGGTTTCAATGGCCAATGGATTGCTCAGATGCTCTACCTTTAGGTCGATTACCGCTAATTTTTGAGCGAAAGTGGAGAGATTAAGTACGATCAGAAATCCTAATATTCCTAATTTTTGAAGCATAGTCTTCATCGATGGTTTTATATTTGATTAGTAATCTGTTGTTTGGAGTATAAAAGTATTATAGCTATTATCGGCAATAAATTTTATATAAGCGTCATGTACTATCCTGATACTAAAGAAAAACTTGTCTTATGCTAAGATCGATTGGAAAAACTATCTATAAATTCGTTAATAATAACGGAAAATCAAGGCCGCGTTTAATATTCAAAAAATAAAAATTGACAATGGGAAATTATAGTCAAAGTATCCAGTTGGGGGTAACAAAGGACCGGGTCTTTAAAGCACTAACCGATGAAATACCATTTTGGTGGACAACCATGTTTGAGGGCTCTTCCAATAAGAAGGACGATAGATTTACAATTCGCTTTGGCGATCTTATTTACAAAGTGATGCAAGTGAAAGAGTTAAATGAAAATACAAAAGTTGTTTGGCATGTCGAAGATTCATTGATAGCCCTTCCCGAATTGAAAAATCAAAAAGAATGGATTGGCACAACGATCGTTTGGGACATCACTGAAAAAGAAAACGGAATTGTGTTGCAACTTGAACATATTGGCTTATCTCCTGAAATCGAATGTTATGCTATTTGTACAGATGGATGGCGACAATTTGTGAAAAGTTTAGAAGCATATATTGAAACAGGTAAAGGACAGCCTTTTTCGAATTGATCCTTGCTAGCAAATATAGCTTCTGTTAAGGTATTACTCTATTCGTAGTGGGCTGGATGTGACAACCAGGTTTCCGGAATGGATTTTTTACCATAATAAATATATAACTGTGAGCCTGCCCCTGGGGGGGCTCCAGTATCTGTTTCTCCTTCGAGATTAATGATCCCTAAATCATTACCGCTATAATTTTTCTTTCTCCAAAGATACCATAGGCTTGATTTGAAGCTGTCTATCACATATCCATTGGATCCCTGCTCATCTTTAGTTTTACGCCTAATGTCGTGTCGAATGACACGGTCGAAATAAAACCGCTTCACTGTGGAAAAATTGATTGGATCTGAATTCAATGGAACTAGAATAGCTATAATTTCTGGTAGAAGCTTTGTTAATTGTTTGATTAATTTATGAAAACAACAATTAAATTAATAATCTGATTAATGAAATATTTAAAATTATTTACGATATTTGAGTGAATTATAAAACTGCAAGAAAATAAAAATTAACATGCTTTCTGAACGACTGCTGGCCTATAAGACCTGTATCGATTTGTAAGATAAGTATTTCTAGAATTGAATAAAAACAATGGAATATTTTCGCCAACTTGGACACCATTCTAATGAAATCGTAAAATTCGCTGCCGCTAGCGGGATATTTTCCCTACTTTTAAAGTGTGGTAAAGTAATTCATTTTACCCCGCAAGATCCAGAACATTTTAGATCATGGTTAATCGAAAAGAATATCGAAGATATTAAAAGTGGCAGACAGCAACAAGAATTTTCGGGAACTAACATATAACACTTTGAAAAGTAGGTAACATTTCGAAAAAAAGTAAAATCTGTGTTCTTAATAAAATAAGTCAATTTGTACGATCAGATGAAAAAGACATTATCTCTATTGGTACTGCTAATTTGAATCGTTCTTAATAGCATTGCCCAGGACAGTTCCATGTTGTGGAAAATTTCTGGTAATGGGCTGAAACAAGATTCTTATTTGTTCGGTACAATTCATATGTTGTGCCCAGATGATTTTGTAATCAAGCAAAAGAATTTAGATGCGCTTAATGCTAGTAAAAAGGTAGTATTTGAGGTCGATCTTTCTAAACCCGAAAATGCAAAATCTCTACAGGCATTTATGGTTTCGGATCCGAATTTTATAAAGTCATTTTCTGAGGACGATATCAAAAAGATGGACAGCGTGTTGATGGCACAGCAACTTTCAATCAAATTGTTGGATTATGTATCACCTGTTGCGGTTATCTCCTTGTTTTCGATGAAAGGATTTAATTGCCCGGATCCGTTAAAGATGAAGTCTTATGAGGTTGAGCTGTCAGCGCTTGCGACCAGCCAAGGAAAGGCAATAGGAGAGTTGGAGACACCTGATTTTCAATTTAATTTGCTGAAGGATCTCATTACACCCAAATTGTTCATGGAATCTGTTTTTCAGTTGGACGAATACCCTGCATTGACCGTCAAGATGGTTCAAGCTTATAAATCAGAGAATTTGGAAGAGTTGACAAAATTGCTCCAAGATCCAGTCTGGATGACGAAAGAACAAAAAGAAAAATTGTTAATTGGGAGGAATTTGAATTGGAGTAACCTGATACCTCCTATGATCAATGAAGAATCCTGTTTTATTGCCGTTGGCGCAGGGCATTTGGCCGGTGATCAGGGGCTGATTACCTTACTCCGAGAAAAGGGATTCAAAATGGAGGCTATAAAATAAATCTTATCTTAGTGGTTATTTAAAACTAAGAAAAGAATGGCATCCGAGCACAACAAAACAGTAGAGATATTGAAAACAGGTGGCAAGACATATTTGATTTTTGGTGTAAGTAGGGGATTAGGCAGAGCTATAGCGTTGAATTTGCCAAATGAGAACGATCTAATATTTGGTATTTCCAGGAATGAGCCAGATTATTTAAGAGCCAATTCAGAGATCCGATGGATTGCTACCGACCTATCCCAACCGAAAGAATCTTCGGAGACGATAAAAGCGATAATAGGAAATCAGCGAATTGATTATTTTATCTATAATGTTGGGATATGGGAAAAAGATGCATTTACGGAAGCGTATAATTTTGCAGATAGCAGCGCCTCCGAAATAATAAACTTAATCAATACGAATATTACGTCTTGCATTTTAAATGTACAGTCGGTAATAGATAATTTAAGACAATCGTCCAACGCTAAGATTATATTGATTGGTTCTACTTGGGGCTTAGATAACCACAGTGGAAAAGAAGTTGCATTCTCTGTGACAAAGTTTGCATTACGTGGTGTTGTCCATTCCTTACGAGAAAACCTTAGAAAAGATAAAATAGGTGTTTCCATATTAAATTTGGGCTATTTAGCGACAGAATTTGATCATAGTGAAACCATAGAAAACGTTACTGTACAAACACAAGGTAATCTTATTCCCCTGCAAGATGTAATTCAGGCATTACGATTTATTATCTCTACTTCGGCGGCAAGCTGTGTAAAGGAAATTAATATGCCGGCAATGTGTGATATTAATCTATAACATTGCTTTTGATCCGCACTTCTTGCCGTTATAAATTTTTTGACATCGCGATAAATTTGCATTTGGTCAACGTATACATGCACTATATCAAAAAGATTGGTGCTTGAGCCGTCCAAAAGCTTCCTTTGTTGAAAAAACATGAGGAAACAAGTATTATGTGCAGTTATACTCAGCGGTTTTACTACGCTGGCTGCACATGCTCAAAATGCAGTATCGGGACAGGTTGCTGTGGATTATGTCCCACTATCAAATTATATTCGCCCTGAAGATAGTGTTAAGACAGGTTCAAAGAGCGATTTTAGGAGAATACAGTTTAACCTGGAAGTTCCACTATCCACCAAAATAGACTCTTCTGGCAATATAAAACGCTGGTCCTGGAAGATAGGGGCAGCTTATGCAAAGATGGAAAATAGAGGGTATGAAGAACCCTTATTCCCGACTGAAATGCTCAATGCAGAAATGGGACTTCAATACCTGACCTCATTAAGGAAAAATTGGTCTCTATTGACTTTCGCCTCCGTTGGGATTTATTCAGACCTCGTTAAAGTAAATGGTAAGGATGTACTGGGGCAGGGGGGAGTGCTTTTTATCAAAAAATTTAGACCGAATTTAGCTTTTGGTTTCGGCCCTGTGTTGAGCAATAGTTTTGGCGTGCCAATGATCTTACCTGGCTTGTATTTTGACTGGAAAACAAATGGAAAAGTGAAGTTCAATGTGAATTTCCCACAGGGTCTTTCCGCATCCTATCATCTCAATGAATTGGTTGATCTTCGTGCTGTCGTTAATCTAGATGGTATGACTGCAGAGCGAGAAAAAAATGGGAAATCTACTTTGGCTGGTTTTATGTTATTGACAGCTGGGCTTCAGCCTCAGTTCAATTTGGGCAAGAGCCTTAAGCTCCAGCTGACCGGCGGAAGCACACTCGCCAGATTGTATGTAGAAAATGATAGATCGCTGAAAAGTTTATTCAAGAACAAAAGTCAGGAGGATCCCCGGTTTTCTCCAACCTTCTATACTTCCGTAGCACTTAAATGGAATATGCCTTAATCATCGGCTGAGGAGCTTCTTAAAAACAACATTTTGGAGAAGCTCCTCTCTTTTTGTTCGCGATATCGGTAATTCTTGTTCCTGTATATATACTCTCCCTCCAGTAATGATGTCAATGTGGTTTACATTGACTAGGTAGGATTTGTGAATGCGAAAAAAATGGTTGCCGGGTAATGCCTCTTCCAAAGCTAACATGGTTTGATGGATTGTAATTGTACGTTCTTTAAAGTGAAGTTTTGTATAATTTTGCATACTTTCCGCGTATAGAATATCTGTCCAGGAGATTTTAACAAAAGCATCCCCCTGTCTTACAAATAACATATTGTCATTCGGACTACTTTCCTGTAAGGGTTTGTTTCGCTGTACAAAAAGCTGATAAGCTTTGGTGCTGGCCTGATAGAAACGCTGGAAAATTATAGGTTTGAGGAGGTAATCAACAGCTTGAAGTCTGAATCCCTCCAAAGCATATTCTGAATAAGCTGTGATGAAGATACACAAAGGCGGGTTTTCAAGTGAGTCTAAAAAGTCTATACCATTGAGATAGGGCATATTAATATCTAAAAAAATAAGATCTATATCGCTCTGCTGTAACCTCGAAGTTGCAGCTAGTGCTGAAGGAAATGTTTCCACTAAATCCAAAAAATCGATCTGCTCGGTCATTTCGGCAATATGTTGCCGCAGCATAGGTTCATCGTCTACGATGATACATTTCATTTTAATTTCTTCCATTGTCAATAGTTAGCTGTTAAGATCGATGGTCAGTTGGATAGTAAAACTGTTGTCAAGTTTATGTATTGTTAACGAATAGTTGTTTTCATATTGCAGTTCCAGTCTTTTTTTTACATTTTCCAGCCCTATGCCCGAGTGTCCTGTCGAAGCTAATTGCGGATAGTCCTGATAACTGTTACTGATGTTAAATTGAAGTTTTCCATTTTCCTCAACACAGGAAAGCGCTATGCTTCCTTTTTGATTTGGAAGCCGGTTTACGTGTTTAAATGCGTTTTCGACAAAACAGATGAGCATCAATGGTGCAATATATAAATCCTTTGAAGATTGATTCCATGAACAGCTTACATCCAGTTCGTTACCCCACCGCATTTTTTCTATGGCTATAAAATCCTGTAAATATTGCAGTTCGCGTGTTAAAAGTACGAGCGGTTGGTTGCACTCATAGAGCTGATACCTCAGAATGTCCGAAAATTTCAGAAGCAAATAATCGGCCATTTCCACATTCTTTTTCATGAGAATATGAATATGGTTCAAGACATTAAACATAAAATGAGGATTGACCTGATCCTGCAAAAATTTCACCTGACTTTCAAGAAAATTCTGCTGCAATTGACCATGGATACGTTGAATATCGGCATGTTCCTGATAAAATCTAATTCCGCAGGCCGTGCCATTGATCAGAAGGGAAGATGGAATTGCTTGATAGAAATGAGTGAGTATTAGCTCTGTCCGTTCATGGTTAGCTATTCCTTCTTTGGTGAGAATGAAATAGAAATCTATACTTCCAATTAAAATAGCTAAAATAACTACAAAAAGCACTGCTTTTAGTACAAAAGGTTTCATTTGTTGAGCCTTGATCGCTCGTGGTAGAACCCGGTCACTCAGCCACTGCGATACAATAATCGAAGAAGCCATGATTAGCGAGGTGTGCAGTAACGCCTGGAGCGAATCGAACTCGCCTTTTATTTGAATCCATACAGCAAACCCAAGAACGAACCAAAAAGAAATGAGAAAAAGATGTTTATTTAAATAGTTTTTTTTGAACATATGACGATTTAAAAAAATACCTTTGGAGCCTGATCCCTAGGTAGCTCCAAAGGTAAAACTTATTCATTGTTTTAGAAGATAAAGTAACCCAATCCAATAGAAAATGCCTGTGGTTTGGATTTAAAAGATTTATTAAGGTCAGAAAAACCGCGTTCATAACGAATATCAAGTGTAAATCGTTGAATATCGACTCCCAGACCGCCGGTAACTTGTAAGTTTGATTTATCAAAATGTTTCATTCCCTGTTGTATTGCTTTGAGAGGCGGCAAGTTGTCGTTTAGCGTATAGCTGTAAATTGCACCAGCTAATACCCGGAAATTGATGTCCTGATTTTGGTAGATTTTGTAGCCTGCAACGACGGGGATATCAATCGCATTCCATTTGAGTTTGCTTTCGGTTTGCCCTTGCGGTTTAAGTGCTGCTTTTCGTTTATTGAAAAGAGCTTCACCCTGGATATAGGCTCTTCCAAGATTAACTCTTGCCATACCCCCTATGTGTAATCCTATGGCATATTTGTCATCTAAGTCTGCTAATTCGGTGTTGAGTTTGTTGAGACTACTTCCCCCTTTTATCCCCAATTGAATGAAAGGTTGCTCCTGAGCAAACAGTTTTTTGCTAAACATCATGGCAAATAATACGATGCATGATAAAATTGCTTTGTTATTCATTTTATATTGTTTTGATTTGTTCAAAAGAACGAAGGATCAATTCCTTGGCAAAATGTGTTTGACGAACGGCATTTTTGTAGTGACGAAGGTTAATATAGCGATGATTAGTCTGTCAAGATTTCTATTTATTTGTCAAGATTTCTTGCCTAAGCGTATTTTTTTTGGGATTGATGGGGAAAGGTCTATTGTTTTTTTTAACTTACAAGATAGATTTTGTTTGGTAAATTGTATTGTATAAATAATCGATTTCATGAAAAATCCATTGAAGCTAACGTTTTCCTTTTCTTATCTGGTATGGCCCTTTTGTCTGCTTATACTAACATCCTGTTCTAAAGAGGGACTTAATTCACAAGGAGGTCTAATAGATCCCGGTTTTAAAGCTGTCAAATTACAAACCGGAATCAAGGAAAATGTAATTCCGATCAAAGCGGATTTATGGTATGTGTCCTATGTAAAAGATGCCCTTACAGGAGAAATATTGAAAGATTCTACTGGGAAAAAGCTCAAGTTGGAGCGTACGGACTCGATTGGGGTTGACGGCGGGTGGCTACAGTTGGAAAAAACAATTAATAATGAGCTTAAATTGACCTTATTGGAAAATTTTAGTGATCAGCCCAGGAATTTTGCCATTGGCATATTGTCAGCGGATAAAATGGATGAAGTGAATTTCATTCAAACTAGGGCTGATGGGTATGAGTTGGTCAAAAAAGAAATCGAAGAAGTGAAAGAAAGCCGGAAAATCTATGTCAGTGCCGAAGGGTGTACTGCGATGACTCTGGTAAACAGCTCAAATCGGGAGCGAAAAGTCGATATCACTGCCATTTTTAAAAACGTAAAGTATAGTTCCGAATTCATAAGTGACAGCTACGGCGCTTTTGACTGGATCAATAAAACAGACTCTACGATCTTCATGGATGAATTAATGGTAAATGGTGGAGTTCGCTGGCAAGGTAAAGTTCCTTACAGCAAAGGCAAAACTTTTGAAAATTATATTAAATCTGGAGATAAACAAGAATTGCTGCTCAAACCCAGTGCCCGGATAACTGCGAGAGGTGAATTCAAATACCTCGAAAGAACTTGCAATTATATCTTCACGATCAAGAATAAAACATCTGGACACGAATTCCAAGTGAAGGGTATCTGGAAGCAAAAGGTTCCGCTGACCCCACGGACTATTTTGGAATAAGATTGTTTATGAGGTTTTAAGCATAACAACAATATAATGACCTTTTTGTAATTCTCAGTAAATATAAAAGCCACATCAGGCGATGTGGCTTTTTTTGTGTTCTGCTTAATGGCTATACAATGTCTTATTTGACTTGTGTAATTGTTCCGTTAGTTACGCTTCCCCAATTTGTAAGACTTCCATAAACAATTAATTTAGACTTACTGTTGGCGAATTCTACCTTTCCGCTACCATTAATAGTCAAGTTACCGTATACGACAACTTCACCGTCAATAACCATCCTACCATTGATAAATGAAGTGGATTTGGATCCGACAGTTCCCTGAGAAAGTGAGCCTGTTACGCTCAATATGCCACTTCCGTTTACGGTAAAGGTTCCACCAATAACACCTGAGCCCACCAAATTCATTGTTGAATTGACGTTAATGTTTTGCCACAAAGCGATTGAACCATACATATTGAATACACCGCTGTTGATGTTAACGGAATTTCCATTGATATTAAGTGTGCCACACCAGTTAAAATTCCGGTTGATATTAACGTTTGAAGCAAATGTTTTTGTATCCGAGTAGCTCGCTTCATTATTGACATTCAGGTCTGCTTGTGTATTTCCTGTGAAAGCTGGATAAGTACCATTACAGCTTGGAGTTGTTGGTTTCAGATCGATGAGTTTAAGAATTTTTAAGCCACCTTTTCCCGTTGCCACAAAAACATAGTTATCTCTACTGATCACAAAATTACTTGAACTGTTGTCAATGGCATTGAAGCTTGCACTACCGATATAGTTAAAGTTATTTTGTGTATCAAATTGATAGGCTGCGATACCAGCACCACCGTTGGCAACAAATACACGTTTGTCGTTTGTGGATACAGCATTGGTCACAATATCTTCCGGATCCATGTTGCTGTCATCAGGACTTACTGGAATACTAATGCGTTTATCCAGAGCTCCTGTATTTATATTATAAATACCCAAGCCCTGAGCGCCTTCAGAAGCTAAAAGATAATTGCTGTAAAAATCGATAGTACGTTTTGCCGAACTTGGATTTTGACTCACATTGATTGTTTTAACCGGATCAAGATTATTGGATACAACTTTTATCCCCTGTGTTCCTGAAAGCACATACACTTGATTCTGGTATGTTCTTACAGATAGGAGATCCGCAATAGTTACCGATTTTTCGATAGCGCCCGAAGATTTATTGATTTTAGAAATAGCACCCGCATTACCTGAAACAGCATACTGGCTTTCGTTGTTAAAAGTAACATCTGTTGCCACATAGCTTGGCAGACCTGTATAACGATAAGCATCGGTAGGTAAGCCATTCTGAAGCGGTAAAACAATAAGAACTGCAGGGGAGGTCATTTTTGCCAATACACCTTCATCTGCTGCTCCAGCTAAGAGTAGACTATTGCCATCAACTGCCAAGGAGCTAATGTCGATGTTCGGCAATTTAGCATTTACGATAAGACGTGGGTTATTAATATCTGAAATGTCGATGACATCGACACCACCAAGATAGCGATCGCCTTCGGTATTGTAACTTACATAAGCGTAGTTGCCCGAAACAGCAACATGGGTTGCCCGAAGCTTATTGCCTTCATAATCCGGAGGCGCGACTTGTGCGACCAATGCTAATGAGAAGTCTGGGTTTTGAGTGGCAGTTACTGTCGAACCATTGGCTGCTCGCTTACCGGATGCTAAAAGATTAGATAACGGCAATAAACCAGCATTTTGATGATCTAAACGTGCATTCAGTTGGCTCGCATTATTGTCGATAACAACAGACTGATTATTTTTAGGGTTATCAATGGTATCATTGTTTTTGTTACAGCTAATAATAGTGGTCAAACTCAATGCTAAAAGTGGCAGGTAAAATTTCTGTTTCATAATATTATATATCTATCACAAAAGTAAACCAAAAATCTTGTAGTTAAGTTTTGTTGCGGTTAATTTTTATAAAGCTGTAGTTGTTTTACTACTACATTTTATGTTGTATAAACTTCGGCTGAACACAAATTTTCCCATTGCATGTTCAACTAAATTTAGCATCTGTAACGCTCGCAACAGCTCCCTTTCAGCTGTGTAATGGGGTGCTTAAGAAATGTGGTTTTCTCTTCGACTAGATTATGAAATGAAATTGATAATTTTGAAAATAGTTAAACCATTCAAAAGCCTGTAAATTATTTGTATGCAAAGAATAATATGTTTTACCGTTAGATACCTACTTTTCAGTGCTATTTATCTGCAAGGTTGCGTAAATAGTGGAAGTACCATAGAACAGCGGGGAAAAGAATCCTCGGTCCCGATACCATCTAATTTTGATTCACTGGAGTATTATTCTATGGATATTGATTTATTTAAAATAGGTGAATTGGAGGACAAAAAGAATAAATCTGAGAAGGAGCGTCTTTTGTTATCAGTATTGGAAGATGATAAGTTGGATCTTTCCCTTTTATCTCATTTGAAGAATATAGGATATGTTAGAGGCTCACTGGATCAATCTCGCTATCGTGCTGTCGACTCACTATTTTTCTTAAAAACAAGAACAGATCATCTCGACACCTCTTGTATTTATGAATTTCGAGATATCCTTGTGTTCTATAAAAATAAGCAATGCATTGGGATCGCTAAGATCTGTTTTGATTGTAAGGCTATGGTTTCATGGAGCGACAAACCAAATTTTGCAGGTTTCGGTGATTGGGAAGATTACGATAAATTGCATCTTTTACTCAGGGGGAAATAAAATTTCATCTTTCTAATTTCTTTATTTTCAGATTGTTCTAAGGTGTTGGGCCAAAATACCTAGTACAAATATCGCTGAGTCAGCGGGCTGTTATCAATAGCGACAGTTGGAAAGTGTCAGTTGGGGGCTATCTTGTGAAATGTAGCTTTTTGTGTTGAATTAATTTTTAAGATAACGTTTTTTGTATATTTTTAACAGCTCATAAAAAACTGAATGTTAAATTCTGCGTCCTTATGTTCTGCTTGAACGATATTAAGGAATAAGCAGTAAGAGAACGTTCAATTGATTTAAGAACAGTGTTACCTAAGCATTAGCTTTATGCAAGCTTAGCCGATATCTTATATACTAAAACTATTTAAAATGAAACAATGCATAAAAATCGCACTGATCGGACTATTCTTGACATTATCTATAAGCTCCTGTAGCGAAAGACTAAGTGGAAAGGACGAGTCGTCCTTTGACAGTTCCCGTAAAAAGGTAGAAGCGAAGCTGAATGACAAAGAAAAAGCGAACTTGGAAAAGGCCTTGCGAGTGGCACTATCCGAAGCGATGTGGCTCAAAATGAACGAACCTCAAAAATATAGTGAGGAATCAATAAATCGTATTTCGTTGGGTATGATCGATGGAAAATCTTATGGTGCAGTATTGGACCTGGCCGATGATATCCTTCAAAAACAACAGGAAAGGAAGATAGCTCATCTTCAAAATGAGATCGATAGTCTACAAAAACATAAAACTGAATTTGAACAGGTAAAGAAAGAGCTGGCTGTTTTTCAGTTGGAACCTATTGAACTGGGACTCGAAGATTTCTTTGGCGAACCTGTTCCCAGAATTATAGTGACTATGAAGTATATTGGTAAAAAGCCACTGAACGGAAGCCAGGGCTTTTCGTATGTGCTGAAAAAACGTTCTTCACAAACTATTATCAGTAATGAGCAGGCTGTTTTTGGCGAATCTGACAGTGTGCTCCAGCCAGGTGAGTCTCGTGTCAATACGATAGTCTTCAATCAGCAAAAAAAAGATTATCCTAAACTCTGGAGCTTTCCTCGCTATCCCGTCAAAGGAATCAATCTGACAGATTATGATCTGGAATTAGTTGTGACGACGCAATCGATCAAATCGAATGACCGGGAGACAGTTCTTCCTGAAGGTAGTATAGCACTGGTTGATGAAAACTTAAAAAAATTAGAAAAGGAAATTACTGAACTAAAGAAAGAGAAAATTAGCCTTGACGATTTGGAATTGACGTAATTTTTGACTATTGTAGGTAAAGTCTTACTCTTTACTTCAGCGGACTCACTGTTGTTTTACCCTCCAAAGGGGAATGATGACTTGGGGAAAGACAGCTTAATTTATTACTCCGGAAAGTTTTCCATCAGTGGTAATGAGTTGAAAATTATACAGCACAATAAAACGGAAATATTTAAGAGGATCCGATAGTGTCGTTTGACTTATATTGTATTGGTAAGACCTGACAATCACGCGAATTGGAGATGAGAAGAAACAAGTAGGGCCCTGATATTAATATCAGGGCCCTACTTATTAGCACTTCTTTGAATGATTGTGAACAGCTTTTTCTGTCTATAATCTCGCCTAAAAAAGTGCAGTTACTTCTTGTCCCACCAGACTTTGGATAGGAACGAGTCACCATTTGTCATGCGTGCTGCAGCCTCTTTTAAATTTGCTGCGTTTAACTCAGCCTCTTCACTGGAATAAATAGCTCTACGCGGTATTTGTCCGTTGGTGGAACCTGGGTTAGGACCGGGGGTTAATCGAGGATATCCCGTACGTCGCCATTCGGCAAAGGCTTCCATGTCCCGGCCAAATAGGTGAATCCATTTTTGTGTCGCTATTTTCTCCATTTTCTGTTCGTCAGTCAAGCCGCTTAGATTGAGTATTGGTTCGTATGCAGAGGGGATTGCTGTCATATTATATGGCGGAAGTGCCAGCGCAGCTTTGACCCCTTCTGTAAAGAACGTTTGGGCATTGGCAGGTGTAGCACCCCAGCCAAGAAGTGCAGCTTCAGCTTTGTAAAAACAGATATCCGAATACGTAAACGCATAGCTTGGGATCGGTGCAAATGAAAGGCTGAACCAAGTAGACTTATTCGCCGTTGAATAGTTGGCACGAATCAGTTGTGATAGCTGGTTATCGGTCAACGAAACCCCAATACCTTGATAGGTTGGAACTCCATTGCTAATGACCGGTTCGGCAAGTAAAGGAAGCCTTGGATCATTGTATTCTTTAAGCTTGTCAACCAGGGTATTAGCCAAATAACGTAGATCGGCACTTCCGGTAGTCATTTGACGTAAAATCGGGTTCTGGTTTTCAGCCTGAGCATCGTTGTAGGTCGGTACTGCGGCATTATCACTGTTGCTGGAGAATAGACCTATTGCAGAAGTCATGGCTTCGGTAACCGTTTTCTGGGCCAAAGAAGGATTGGCGTACCGCATGCGCATGCCGAGCTTTAATTTGAGCGAATTGCCAAATTTTTTCCATTTATCAATACTGCCTTTGTAAAAGAAATCTGAAGATCCGTAAGACAGGTCGCCGCTTGTAAGCTTTGCCATAGCTGCATCGACCTTTTGAACCAGTGCCGGATAGATCTCTTCTTGTTTGTCAAATTTTGGCGTACGGTTAATTTCCTTATTGGATTTTGTGATCTCAGAGTAGGGGATGTCACCAAACAAATCTGTAAGGCGCTGATAGAGGTACGCTTCATAAAGTTCGGCGATAGCCAGTTTACTTCTTCCTTCTGCATTGTCTTCCTTGCCGCTTAATTCCTGTTTGATCTGAACGATATTGCGGAGCAAGGTGTAGTGCTGCGACCAAATAAGATTTTCGGGTCCTTCAAAATATCGAGAAACAGGCACTACCGGTCCCCCGGCCCAATGTTGGATCCAAGAGCCAAACTTGTTGTTGGGTAGTTCCCCAGATTCCTGAAAAGTACCATCACGTAGAATGCGGGCTATAAGTAAGGAAGGGTCTACAGTGGTGACCGATGTCGGCGGCGTATTGATCCGTTCGAAATCTTTGGTACATGAACCTAATCCTGCCACAGAAATAAGTCCGACGATGAATGTATTTTTAAATAGTTTCTTTTTCATGATAAAGGGTTTACAGACCAACAGTGAGATTAATACCGAATGTGCGCATCATTGGAAGTGAAGTTGATTCAATACCAATCGAGCTATTGTTTACATTGAAAGCAGAAGCTTCTGGTGAAAATCCATCAGTTTTCCGTTGAAAATAAAATAGGTTACGTCCATAGACGCCCAATTTTAGGGAGTTAACAAGTTTATGTGGCATCAGCTTTTTAGGGAAAGAATAGGAGAGACTGATTTCGCGCATGGCAATATAACTCATATCATTGATCATTTCTTCGGATACCATGACTTCTTTGTCACTCGCTACCATGTTCCAGTAATCTTGTGCGGCAACCTGCTTGCTGTTTTTTGTTCCTGTGCTTGTCCAGTTTCCTGATCCATCTTTTTGTCCGACCATCCCTTCGGCAACGTAGGTGCCATCACGGCCTTCCAAGGTCTTTTTAGAAGTACCATAAATGATCTGCTCACGATTGGATTGGGAGAAGATCACGCCGCCCTGACGGATATCGACAAGCGCGTAGAGGTTGAAACCTTTATATTTAAAGGTATTGGCAAAACCACCCAGCCAGTCGGGTTGCGCATTTCCAAGATCGGTTTCTACACGTCCTGCGGTACGTAAGGGGAGCCCAGTTGTAGGGTCGATCAACCTATTTCCCTGATCATCTTTGATCCATGCAAACTGAGTCCCAATGAGTTGTCCAAATGGTTTTCCGACCTCCGCAACCACATTTATCCCGCGGTCTGTAGCGAGTAAAAAGCTTTCTACGCCGGGATAGAGTGATTCAACTTTATTTCTGTTGCGGTTGTAATTGAAGGTTGTATTCCATTCAAATCCCGATTCGCTTTTGATCGGTGTTGCTCCCAATACAAATTCAATACCTCTGTTGCTAATTTCTCCAGCGTTGATCCTGTTTTTTACATAGAGACTGGAAGGGGCGATTGGTACGTCCAAAATCTGATTCTTTGTCTTGGCCTGATAGTAGGTGAAGGAGAAAGAAAGTCTGTTTTTTAGGAATCTCAGATCTGCGCCAGCTTCGATCGACGTGGTTAATTCGTTTTTCAAATTCGGATCAGGAATAATTTCTGTATAGGAAGCCATCGGTACGCCACCATGGGTATACTGGTTGAGACTATATGCTCCTGTCAGCTGATATGGGTTTCCTGAACTACCGGCCTGGGCCCATGAAGCTCTGATTTTGGCGAAAGACAGTGCGTCAGATTGCCATTTGAAAGCATCCGATAAGACCAAACTGGAACTTACACTCGGGTAGAAAAACGAATTGTTTTCCTTTGACAGGGTCGAAGACCAGTCGTTACGGGCAGAGAAATCAACAAACCAATAGTCTTTGTAACTGAACTGGCCCGATAGATAAGCCGAATTAATCTTGGACTCGATCAGGTCAAATATGTAACTATTTGTCGTGGTGTTATTGATTACAAAGAGATTCGGAACAATAAATTGATTACCTAAATTTCCTGTCATACGCAAATACCGGCTTTGATGGCTGGCCCCTAAGTTGGCACTGAGTTTAATGTCATCGGTCAATTTGAAGTTGGAGCTAGCGAGGACGTCAAAATTGTCTTCGCGGGCTCTGATGACCTCTTCGCGAATATCACCCTTTCGGTTCAAGCTTTGGTAGGTGTTTATTGGACGGTAACGAAACCGTTGATCGGTATAGAAGTCCGTACCCCCGGTCGCTGTGACCTTAAGCCAAGGAGCAAAGTCGTAACTCAGACGGAGTAACCCTATGATGCGGTCCCGACGATCTTCATTGTGGTTTTCATGAATGGTCCAAAAGGGGTTGGCTGTGGAACTATTGGTGGCATATGTTTTCTCCAATCCTTCCGTCAATCCCGAAAATCCAAGCTGTCTGCTGATCTCCTGCGCGGTCCATTTATACTGTGCCATGATGTCGTTGCCCAGGCTTCGCGGCTGGCTGATAAATAGGTAGGCAGGATTGTCTGCAGCATCGGCCAACGTAGGTCGGTTTTGTCCCTTTTGTGCAATATAGTTCGCCTTGATGTCGATATGAAATTTATCGGTTATTTTGGCTTGCGTGCGCAGACCGAAATTGTTTCTCTTCAGCGTATTGGTTGGGATATAACCCTTTACATCTGTATTGGCAAATGAAAAACGGTAGTTTACTCTGTCGGTTCCGCCATCGATACTAAGGTTGTTGACAAACTGTTTCTCCGTTTGAAAAAACGACGAGTAGGTATCTGGTTTTGGTGTTAACTGTAAGATGTTGCCATAAGCATCTTCATAAGTCTGGCCTTCCATTTTTGCACCCCAGCTTGCCCGTGTCGTACGGTCACGTCCGGCACTCATTTTAGGCATACCACTGTAACCATTTTTCAGCGCTTCACTCATGGAAACAATGGTGCCGTCATCTTTTCTGAAATGTGTAAATGTTCCGTTCAATCCTTGTCCATAGACATTTTGAAAATCAGGTAAGACCAGCCCATTGCCCAATGAAAAATCTGTACCATAGCTAAAACGGGTCTTTCCAGCTTGACCAGATTTAGTTGTGATCAAGATAACGCCGTTACTTCCTCTTTGTCCATAAAGTGCGGCCGCATTTGGGCCTTTTAATACCGACATCGTTTCAATGTCTTCGGGATTGATGTTTCCGATTCCGTCACCATAATCGGTTCCCCCGGATTGGTTTGGAGATGAAATGTTTTGATTATCAATCGGTACTCCATCAACAACATAGAGCGGCTGGCTATTACCGATAAGTGAGTTGTTACCACGTATCACGACCTTGGATGAACCTCCGGCACCGGATGCCGCGCGGCTCACCTGCACGCCGGCAACTTTACCCGATAAGGCATTCGCCACATTGGTTTCCTTACCCTGCGTCAGCTCGTCGCCTTTGAGTTCAGCGACCGTATAACCGAGCGCTTTTTTTTCGCGTTTGATACCAAGCGCTGTAACGACAACCTCCTGTAGGTTTTGCGCACTCGATTCCAGACTGATATTGATCGCTAGCTTGTCTCTGTCGGTAATGGTGTAATCCAACAGTTCTCTGCTTTTAAAACCGATAGACGATACGCTGATCTGGTAGCCCTGTCCAGCGGGAATCTGGTCGAGTGAAAAAGTTCCGTCAGGCCTGCTGGTTGTTGTTTTTTTCATTCCGCTCGTCGCATTACGTATGGTAACCGTCGCCGAGGGGATGGGCTTTCCTGTTTCATCTTTGATTACTCCGTTAATGGACGCATTTTGTTGGGCATTAGCAAGAAGATAGCTTGTTGACAAAAGCCCCATGAGGCCAAGACGCAGTGCCCAGTTTACGTCGGCTCGAATGTTGGATCTCAACAATAGCATAGTCAGGATACTATGCTTGGAAGGTAAATAATTGTGCATAATTTGTGGGTTATGTGAGTGAATTTTATTCGGTTTGTACATGAATGGTTATTTTATGGAGTGCTTGGATATCAGCTAGCATGTTGACGTATGCTAATGCTGTATTTTTATACGTTCCACTATAGTATTTATCTTGTATATCTTTAGGTTCAAAGCTTAGTTTAAGGCCATAATTATGACTGATGATGTGAAGTACATCTTGCAATGGGAGGTTTTTAAAGATCAGTTGTCCGCTAGTTTTTAAGTAAGACCCCCTTTTGCTGGATTGAGAAGTATTGACTCGGGTTTCGGCAATGATCTGTTGTAGCTTGCGATCAATGCTGATTTCTTCGTTGGGTTGAAACTGTAGATTTAAGGTCTGTTTATTTTCAGGATGCTGATTGCTTTTGACTTCAATACGGCCTTCATAGAGTTTTATTTTTGTAATCGCGCTACCACCTTCTTCCACACTGAAAACAGTGCCAAGTGCGGTTGTTATCAGATCTGCCGTATGAACGCGAAAAGGCTTTGTTTTATCCTTTGCTACCGTAAATTTGGCTTTACCTTTTAATTGAATTTCTCGCGCGCTAATCGTTGTGAAATCTGAACTGAATTTTACTTCAGAATTGGGGTATAGGTCGATCGTAGAACCGTCAGGAACTGCAATTTGTTGAATGGTATTACCTGAATTGATATAATATAAATTACTTGGTTGCTCCTGCAGTGTTGGCTGGACTTTCTTAGGGTTACGATATGCGGTGGTATGTTTAGGAGAATCGATTTGGTTTAATCCCAGCCAGGCTCCTATTCCAATGAAGAAGATAATAGCTGCATATTTTAACCAGCTGAAACGATCTTTATTTTTTTGCCCTATTTGTTTGAAAATATGCGCTTTTATTTCCTTTTGGTTTTTAAAATCCGAATCCATCTCATATGCTTGCCATTCCGTTTCCGGCATAAAATCCTCCCAATAAAACTCGTTATTGGCCAGCGCATTTTCTACTGCGGCAATTTCTTCCGCACTGGCTTTACCGCTTAGGTATTTGTCGATGAGTGTTTTTGTAATCTTCATGTATAAAGATTACGATTGAAAATGAGGTACCCCCCAAAGAAATTAAAAAATAATTTGCACCAGCATACTGAACAGTAAAGCCTTTCGAATGGTTTTTAGTGCTAGTGTCAATTGGTTCTCCACAGTTTTCGTCGATATGGCCAGCTTGTCCGCAATCTCCTTATGTGAAAGATTAGAAAACCGGCTTAGCATAAAAATCTCCTTGCGTTTCTCCGGTAGTTTATCGACAATTTCATGGAGTGTGGATGTAAGTTGTTTGGCATAAAAATCATCCTGAGGACTATGGCGCAAGACAAATGTCTGATCGTGATCCAGAAGTTTCTTTCGGTTATACTCTGCCTTGACCAGATCGATCACCACAGTTCGGGTGATACAGAAAATCTGGGACTCTATGGTGGCATCGATATTTTTGTCACGCATATTTTTCCAGAGTTTGATAAATACACGCTGTACAGTTTCTTCGGCTAGATAAGAAGATTTGGTTTTATGGACTGCATATTGGTATACTTTGGAACTCCATAGGTCAAAATATTCCTCGAATCTTCGAACGATAAGCGCATAATTGATTTCCATAGTGTAGGCTTGGAATAAATGAATTTAGCGATAATGCGCTTTCGCTCCAAGTTTTTTAAAAAATATTTTGCCTCCTTTCTTAGTGGATGAGATTTGTTTTCTGAATGATCTTCGATGTATGGTTATAGACTCTCAATTTGATATTAGTTCCTTGATCGGATTGATTTAGGAATACGATGTTCCCTTTCTGGTTGACATTCAGTGTGTATGTTTTGTTCTTCTCCATCTCAATCTCCTCTGATTCATTCAAAATTTTTAGCCGACCAATCGACTTTTTTTTAGCCGCAATGGAAAATAGACTGGCATCTTCGGTTGAGATGGCTAAGGAACTATGTGCGGGGATTGATGTATTGATATACAAAGAGCCTTTTTCTTTTTTTTCTATCCGCTGAGCGGTGCAAGACTGGAGGGCAATGAAAAATAGAAAGACGGAAAATAATTTCATAAATAAGGCAGTTTTTTTATATGGGATCTAATCATGTATCATACCGGAGGTTTTTCCTACTACATTGGAGTTGATTACTCCAATGTGGTGTGAAAAACCAGTTATGGTCTTAAAAATACAAAAAAATCATAATGACTTATTAATAGAAATGGGGTATTTAACGGTTATCTGTATACGATCGTTGTGTATTTATTCGCTAGTTCGGTATTTATACCCCTTCTTGCGTATTTGATACGGGTGTTTCTAAAGTTGCGTTTGCACTGGCATAAAGTTTGAATTTTACCCAGCTGTAATAAAATAGAGTTTTCACATTAACACATCGACGTATGAAAAAATTAATTCAAACACTGGGACTAGGTATGCTTATTTTAACGGTATTAGTAGGTTTTACATCATGTAGCAAAGACGATGATCCGGCCGACAACGATCTTTTTGTTGGTAAATATGAAGGCACGATCTCGTATGATGATATAAATAACAATGACAATGATGTTGCCGCTGCAGAAGGGACAGTTACCGTAACAAAAGTTGGCGATACCTATAATTTCGCTTTTGGTAATGGCATTCCAAATCTCAACGGCGTAGATTTTGAAAAAAAGGATAACGTCTTGGTCAACATTGGTTCGGCAGGTACAGGAGTTATCCGTATTGATGCCGGTAAATTGACAATTGGTTATACAAAAGACAGCAAGGTATGGACGGCCAATTGTAACCGGAAATAATACTACGAAGAATAGAAAGTGCCTGTTTATCAAGTGAATGTTATAGCATTAACATTTTATAACATTATTTTTTAAACGATTAGCTGTACGATACTGTTCTATTGATAAACAACGAAAGGAAAATAATTATGAGCGAATTAACATGGAAAGGCCGTTGGAACGAAATCAAAGGTAAGGTAAAACAACAATATGCAGATCTTACTGATGATGATCTATTGTATGCCGAGGGCAAAGAAGACGAGTTGGTAGGTAAACTTCAAAAGAAGACTGGTAAAACACAAGATGAGGTAAATAAGTGGTTAAATGATTTGTAGGTTTAATTTTGTGTGATAAGAAAGCGGATAACAGTATTGTTATCCGCTTTTTTATTTAAGGCCATATCACTCTCGAGGCTTTTAAGCATTTTGAATTCCTATTGTTTTGGATAGATTCTTTTCTTTCCAAGTCCCCGACTGAGCATTTTATTTTTTGCTTCGAATAGCTTTTTATCCAATAGGTTTCTTTTTGTTAAAATTGAAACGGCGAGCAATGCTAAATCCCCAACGGAATTGTCCCTTACCCCAGGAGCTATTTGTTTCGCTAATAAACTGAGATTCTTGTATTGCGGTGGCATTGGTAAAGTTGAGATGGAAGATATGTCCTCCGGTATCCATTTCCAAACCGACACCTAATGCATTGTAGTAATGCTGTCCGCTTACATCTTCACGGTATTTTTTGTTCGCCGACTTTCGGAAAGGTAATGTATAGTCTGCTACTAATGCGATCCTATTGCTGACCTTGGCCCGCCCACCAATACCAAGAGCGAATACATCATTCTGATCGCTATAAGCTGTATAGTTTCGGTGAAGATAGGTTGGGACTACAACAAGCGATAGATTTGAGCTAAATTTACGGGCAATGATGAGCTGCGTCACATAACTCAATCGGTCATTGAAGTCTTCAAAGCTTGCTGCCGAAGATTTATCCGGGCTGGCTTCCATGGCAGATAGGGTTGTACTTCCAAAAAAAGCAACGGAAACAGGTACATTATTGTCGACCGTCTGTTCGATAAATCGGTATTTCACATTCCCCTCAAAGAGTTGTCTAACCTCTGTTGCACCCTTCGCGCGAGCGATTCCAATGTTTAGATTATCTAATAGACCGTAATCAAAACCGATTCGGATGTCGGTCGAATTATCGAGACCGAAGAAATTCTTCCCTCCACCAGCGCTGCCTGCGATATCGCCAAAACGGTGATCTACTCTAAAGTCCATTTCATGTCGGTGAATTGTTTCTGTCGTCTTAAGGTTAATCAGGTTACCGGATTTAAACGTTGCAGTGACTTTTTCATTTTTAACCCCATCGATATGGATTAATTTATCAAGGTCTTCCTGAGCAAATAACCTTGTGGAAATAAAGCACAGGAGTATAAATAGTGTTTTTCTCATTTGCAATGAATTCGAGTAATTATGGTTTGTAGGTCGCATCAACAGTGATTTTTACTACTTCAGCAATTTTTTTTCCGACAATGGAAGGAATAGAAATTTTGTGATCGGCGAGTTTTACCTGAAAACTTGCAACAGCTTTTAATGTCCCATCTTTAACAATAAATGCAGCCTTGGTGCTGTAAGGTTTGGTAACCCCATGGATCAGAAGTGTGCCCGTTACGTTCAGCGTATAGTTGCCGTCCTTTGTTAATTTGTCTGCACTTTCGACTTTACCTTTAAATTCTGATAGGGGGTATCGATCACTTTCCATGTAATTTTCATTGAAATGCTCTTGCATGAGCTTTTTGTCAAATTGAAAAGATGTATTTTTTACCCGAAAGATGATATCTCCGCTTTGGAGGTTCATCGCTGAAGCGCCTAAGATACTTTTGGCTTCGATGTCTTCCAATGGTGCATTACTGAAAAAGGTGATGCTGGTCTCTTTTGAAACAAGGGAAGCCTTTTGTTGCGCAAATGCCTTCATACTCATGAGCATCATGAAGAGCGCTATATAAATGTTGATTTTGTTCATAGGTATAACATTAATTTTCAGGTGAATTTCTCTTAATCCATGCATCCAGCAGTTCTATTTCTTTTGCTGTGAGTGAGCCGCCCAGTGGCATGGATTTGGTCACCAGTACTACATTGTTGATCTGTGCAATATGGTCTTTGACAGAGGTATAACCACTGAACGTCCATCGTCCACTGGCCGAACGTCCTGCTGCGTGGCATGAACTACATTTCGTTTCAAAGAGTGCTTTAGAAAAATTTGTATAGGACACATTCTGGACTGTCACCGTTTCAGTTCCGTTATCCGGGCTGGTTGTAAGTTCTTGTGCTTGCTTTTTGGTACAGGCCGACAACGAGAGAACCGTTAAGGTCAAAAGTGAAATAACAAAGTAACGATGTGCGCCGAGGCAAGGATCTGTCGTTTTTAGATTTTGTTCCATAAGTTTGAATAGTTAGTCTTGACTTAGTTAGCAGGAGCAACGGCTGTGTTGTCATTTACGATTGGCCAAACACCCACGCGTGGGAAACTTATTCCTTTGTTGTCTCCGCGTTGTATATCCTGGCCGAAGTAATACAGGGGCCATCCTTTGAAGGTTAATTGTTTCTTTCCATAGACGGTAATGACAGCAATGTCAGCTGTACGAACAAGGGAAGGCAGAGCTCCCGTCTCTTTTTGAAAGATAGGCCAGGTCGCATCATTACTGAAATCTGCAGCAGTATAATTGTTTTTGTTGAATTTGTCGGGTTTAAAGGCATACAAGGTTCTGCCCTTATCATCTGTCAGATAAATTGTTTTTCCGGTTCCTTCGGTGTAGTCACCTAAATAGTTTTTAGTATCGTGTCCAATAAGTTGTGCATTGGCCACCATGAGTAAATAATCTGGTTTGGCCACGTACCATATTTTATTGACAGCATCTCCTTTCACCTGACCAGATTGACTATCGCCTGCATAGTAGTAAAGAGGCCAGCCTTTATATGTACTTTGTTTGGAACCATCTTCACGTGTTATTTCACCGAGCAGGCTTTTGTCAATTTTCAGGTCTGTACTTGTTTCGCTGCTGTAATAAACCGGCCAGGTGGCTATACAATTACCGCTGCAGGTTGAAGTTCCTTTTGTATCATTCGAAAAGAAATAGAGTGTTTTACCGTCGGCATCGGTCAGAATATTGCCAAACTGTGTATTGGCAGACATTTGCACGCCCTTGTTTTTATGTTCGACATTGCCAGGCTCACCATCGCTTTTTGAACATGCAGAAAACATCGCTAAGGTCAATAGACCAGCTATAAAGGTTAATTTGACTTGTTTTTGGTTTGATTTCATAACTGTATGTTTTTAGAATATTGTCTTGATATTACGTTGACCTAAGAGGAATGGTTGCTTTGAAATCGGGCTGAAAAAAAATATTTTTTGCAGGCAACCTTTCTGATTATCTACTCGTATTAGACTTAATACTATATTTATCAAAAGAAAGAAGCAATAGCGAGTGGCGATAACAGAAGTTGACGAAAAATCTATCCATATTATTAAAGGATGTATTGATGAGGACCGCAGGGCCCAGAAAGATCTTTATACCATCTACTACGCTATGTCTTTAGGGATATGTCTGCGCTACGCGAATCACAGAGAGGATGCCATAAGTATTTTAAATGAAGGCTTTTTCAAGGTTTTTAAAAATATCAGTAAATATGATTTCCAGAAACCTTTTTCCATATGGATCAAAAAAATCATGACAAATACCGCAATTGATTTTTATCGAGCAAAGATTAAACAGGGCATTTTGGTCGATGTATCCATGTATGAGCATACCATTGTTGAAGATGATAGCATCAGTCAAAAGTTAAACTATGAAGATTTATTGGCCATGGTACAGCAGCTTCCACCTGCCTACAGGACAGTATTCAATCTCTATGCGATCGATGGTTATGGACACGAAGAAATTAGTGGCATGTTGGGTATTGCCATTGGAACATCAAAATCTAATCTGCATAAGGCACGCGGCCGACTGGCAGAAATGGTGGAAGTTCAAGGTGTAAAATTTGGTAAAACTGAAGAGAAAAGATGATGGAAAAGGATAAGAACAAGATTGACGAGCTATTTAAGGAGGGCCTAAGTGATACTAACTTTGACTTTGATGAATCACATTGGCAAGATATAGAATCGCGGTTAGACAGTGAAAGACGTTCAAAGAGACACAAGATAGTCGTTTTAATGACCCTGGCAGCCACGCTCGCTGCGGTTTTAACTATCTTTTTTATTTGGAATAGCGCGTTATTTAAATCGAATAATTTACAAAGTGAAATAAATGAGGCCAGTATTTTGCCGAAAAAAGAGATTCCGGAGAGCAAAACTTTTCAACCCGGGGAGAATTCGCTAGACGAAACCATACGGAATCATGGCGGGATTGTATTTGAACCGAGTAAACGCGCGGACAATCCACATCTGATACCGAATGCAACCGTGGTACTGCAGGATATTCGTTTAACAAAGATCGCTGAAGTAAATCCGATATGGGTGCAAGAAAGAAAGCTGAACACGCTAGTGACAATTCCACGCATGGACTATAACAATCAGAGATTACCTCATTTCAACCTAAGAGAAGAACCGGTTGAAGGGCTAGGGGAGCGTCTGGCAGCCATCTATCAGCCTAAAGAAGGTATCGGATCCGAAGGAAAGGAAAAAGAACGTTCGGTTGTAAGTTTCTTGGCGGGACCAGATCTCACAAGCGTACGTGGAGCAGGCAAATCCTCACTTAGTGAGAATATCGGTTTGGCCTATTCTCATCCCCTTACAAAAGGATTAAGTGTGTCTGTGGGAGCCACCTATGCTAAAAAGAATTATAAGTCAGCTTATAAATTTTATGCGCCATCAAATCCACCCGAAATGACGCAATTGCCGAGCAATGTGAGTGCGGTATGTGATGTTATTGATGTACCATTGACTGCAAGTTATACGGTATTGAAAAGTAAAAAAGTAAAGTTTAATGTTAGCGCTGGACTTTCGAGCTATTTTATGCTAAAGGAAAAATACACCTTTGATTATGAAAACGGAGGTAGTTACGGCGGATCTCAGAAAAGTGCCGTCTATGAAGTGAATGGAGAGAACCAGCATATCTTCGGTGTTGCCGATTTTTCGATCTCTATTGAGAAGAAAATCAATGATAAAATTAACATCGGTGTAAAACCTTTTGTTAAAATGCCATTGACAGGGATAGGCTACGGAAATGTGGACCTGGAATCTAAAGGGGTGGCTTTTACCTTGGGAATGAGCTTGTAATTCCGATATATTCCATCGATGATGAACAGTTAAACCTATGTTTAGCGAGCTTGTACCCTGTTACTAGCCTGTTTGTCCCCCGCGAAAAAAATTGGTGCCTGATCTGTCTGATCGGGCAAATAAGTACGCTTTCTGATCAGGCAAATAAGTACGTTTCTTTTTTACCGTATATCGTCATTCACTTCAAAATGCACAGAAAATTAGACTTCTATTTCATTTTAATGTCCTGTACGTATGCGAACAATTCGGTTAATAACTGTTCGCATACGTACATTTCGTTTTTTGAAGAAGAGCTTAGATCGCCCATAATGGGCTTTAAAAGGCACAAATGAACCTTGGGGCCAACTGGTATGGTATTTGGCACGGAGCTAATAAAATTGATCTTAAGTTCTTTATGCATTTTGAAATTCACCTTTTCATTTCAGTCATTCACCGAGTTTTACCCGTTGTTGATCTAAAGTCTGTGAGCAAGAAGCATCTAGAGTAGTAATTTTGAATCAACAAATAAGAACAAAAACCATCATGAGTATCGATGGAAATGCTCATGAACTAAAACAATAAAATTAAGATATTATGAAAACGCTAGTAAAAACAATCGCAGCAGCAGCCTTAATCGCAGTTTCCACATTTACTATGGCAGCTGAAGGCCCCGGATCAAAATCAGCAAAAACAAACGTTAACTTATCAACAGCAGACTTTGCTCTAGCGCACTATGTTGCGGTAATGACTGAAGGTGAGTCGGCTGGTGTAGAGCAACTGTTTGCCGAAGATTTTAACCAAAAAATCCAAACGGCAAACTTGACGTCAAATAGCCGCAGTGAAGTGATTAAGTCCTTGAAAAAACAAAAAGGCGAGAAGCTAAACTGTACAGTGGGTACAGACGTCCTTGAAGAATCCGCAGATTATATGGTGGCTAGAGTGACCTTGAAATTTGAGGATTTTACAAAGACTGATCTAGTGACTTTTGTCCGTGAAGGAAACGATTGGAAAGTATCTAAATCGATCAATTCGTATAAATAGAAGTCATTCTAATTCAATATATAGGTTGTAGAGCCACATTGCAAGATGTGGTTTTTTTATGCTATTGCGAACAGTATATTTTTTGGCTTTCACGTATGAAATGCGATCTAAAAAGCCGTCTAGTTATTCGTGAGTATTTCGTGAATATACTAGTCAGTATTGCTTTTTTTGGACATATGCTTACTTATGCTTGGAACCAAGTTATCTTATAATTACGTATTTTCTTGCTGTTTCTTTGCTTTTTTACCAATGAAACAGCAACTAAACACCAAAGAATCACCAAAGAATCACCAAAGAATCGGCAAACAAAGCCCAAACCAAGTCCAAAGAAGGCCCGAACAAAGACCAATGAAACAGCAATTAAACACCAAAGAATCACCAAAGAATCACCAAAGAATCACCAAAGAATCAGCAGAGAAACACCAAAGAAATAGCAAGCAAAAAACAACAAATAAGGGTTCTGCCAGTCACCGGGATTCGTAGATTGTTGGTCTAAATTCCATAGGCTAGCGGCATATTGAACGCCAGTTTTGCATCAACAACTAAGGGTATATAAACTAACACAATAGAACAAAAAGATAATATGAAAACAATTGTAAAAAAATTCACAGCAGCAGCTTTAATCGCCTTATCGTCAGTTGCCATGGCAACTGAAAAGCCAGCATCAAAACCAGAAAAAATTAGCATTAATCTTTCCACATCAGACTTCGCTTTGCAGCGTTATGTTGCGGTAACGACGGCTGGAGAATCTGTGGGTTTAGAGCAATTATTTGCGGAAGATTTCAGCCAAAGGATCCAGGCTTCCAATATACAGACCTACTACGGACGCCAGGCTTTGATTAAATCTTTGAAAAAACAGCAGGGAGAAATTCTGAACTGTAAAACGCATATCAAGATTGTCGAAAAATCCGCAGATTATATGATTGCAAAGATTGTATTGAAATTTGACAGCTTTAGCATGACTGACCTAGTGACTTTAGTTTATGAGAATGGCAGTTGGCAGGTATCCAAGTCAGTCCATTCCTATCAATAAGATCCACTCTTTTATTTTTTCTTCTTGGCTCCATTATTGTATAAATTCAGTTGCCGATAGAGCAAGGGAATAGCGTGTTTTGTTCTAAATCGTTGAAACGGAGCAACTATGAGGTGGAAATTACCGAATGTGCTTGGAATTCTTTAGTTTTGAATACACTAGTTAGGGATAACCCTATTGTCTCCTCGGCAAAGGAACGTTTGGAAAAATTCAGAAATACGGACGAATAATGATATTGAAAGAAAGAATCGGTCAAAATTACCTGAAATACCTTTTTACTGGGACGCTTTCGGCTTTATTGGTAACAGGCTATGCACAGGAAGTGGGGAAACAGCAGAAAGAAAAGAAAGAGAAACAACAGCAACAGCAAAACAGTGTGCAAGGTGGCGGCGGAGAGGTTCAGACCATGGATTCCATTGATGTCGTACGCGACTACCGGCCTATGCTGGCCGATGCGGTCAAGGTGCGCCGCAGTCCGGATATGACGCATATCAACCGCGATGCTATCGAGACGGAGCTACGCCAGATTGCCACAGCCACCTATTTAGCACAACAAAAATACAAACAGGCCTATTATCACGAATTGATGAAACGGCACCCAGACGCTTCGCAAAGTAATATCGATAATTATCGCATCAGCTATCTGGCTTACGGAGCCGGCGAATACAAAAGAGCAAGTGGTATGTTGGAGGCCATAAAACCTTCGGATGCCTTTTATCAGGGGGCGATCATGACATTAGGCCATATCGCTCTGGAGACTGGCGACAAGCAAACGGCGCGAAATGCTTTTGTCAAAGCGACAAAACTGGATTTAGACCAGCAAGTGAAAGCCGATGCGCTGTTTAACTATGCTAAAATTTTGCTTGCAATGGACTCCACCCAGGCTGCACAAAAAGTCCTCGAAAAATATATCGCCCAAGAAGTGAAACCTGTCGATCCGGGTTCAAAAAGAAAGGAAAGTGCCGAAACACTATCCGCTGAAATTCTACGTGGAACGACCAACTTCCATGCCGGCGTTAGTATGCTGGAATCGCTAAGGGAGCGGGGGCGGGAAGTCAATGCGATCTATCAAAAGGTAACTTACTACCGCGGTCTGGAGTTTTATAACGAACGCGCTTTCGAGAATAGCATATCCATGTTTATGCGATCGGAAAAGTTTCCTATCAATGCCGAAATGGCCGCTCTTGCAACTTATTGGAAAGCAGAGGCCATGTATGAGGTGCGCAAATTTGGCGAAGCGGTAGAAAACTTCTCTCAGTTCCTAAGCCTGCCCGATGCGCGGAATAGCAGCCTGTATAATTATGCCAATTATGGATTGGCCTATGCGGCCTATCGAAACAACCGTTTTGAGCTGGCTGCCGATTATTTTGAACGCTTTCTGACCGCTGGCGGAACCACAGTGGATCAGAATATACGGTATGATGTTATTGCTCGCCTGGGTGATTCGTATCTGTGCCTTCGCAACTATGGGCGGGCCAACAGATACTATGATCAGCTGATCAACAGCAAAGCACCCAATCAGGATTATGCCTTATTCCAGCGCGGTATCTTATTTGGTCTGCAAGGTAACAACGAAACCAAGCTCAGTACGCTGCGGTCCGTTCTGAAGCAATTTCCATCTTCGAACTACGCGGATGATGCAGCCTTTGAAATTCCTTACACTTATTTCACGATGGGTGATTATGGCCGTGCGATCGAAGGACTACAGGCAATGGTTGAAAAGTATCCTCGCAGTAGTTATATTCCGCGTGCCTTAATGACGATTGGGCTCGTGCAGTACAATAACGATGAACCCGAAGCGGCGAAAGCCACCTTCCAAAAAGTAGTAGAGAAATACACCAGAACTGCTGAGGCGGAGCAGGCGATGCGTTTTATTGAAAATATCTACCTTGATCAGGGGGATGCTTCGAGTTATATCCGTTATGCTGTCGGTACCAATGTCAGTAATCTGAGTCCTGCTGAGCTAGATAACATGGCTTTCCAGGCGGCTCAGTCGCTATTCGCCCGAGGCGAATACGGAGCGGCTGTAGAAGCGATTAATGCCTATTTTGATAAATTTCCAAAACCCAGACAAGAAAAATTTGCCCGTTATATCCGTGGGGTGAGTTCGTACCGTACGGGGCACCCACAGGAAGCATTACACGATCTAAATATTATTCTGAACGACTGGACAAGCAAGTATTCAGAGAATACCTTGCTGACAGTGGCTGCGCTCTATCTGGATCTTAAAGAATACAATGAGGCTATTGTGCATCTTAAAAAATTGGAACTCAATGAGGAATATAAAAAGAACTATGGCTACGCAGTAACGAACCTGATGGTGTGTTACTTCGAACTCGGCGATATGGAGCAAATGGCCAAGTATGCGAGCCTGGTTAAGAATTATCCTGGTGCAACACAGGAGGAAATTGCTAAGGCACATTTATACAGTGGAAAAGCTTTATTGAAAGAAAAGAATGTAGCGTCTGCTACGAAAGAGTTCAGCCTGGCTGCGCTGAAAAGCCAATCGGCGATCGGCGCGGAGGCCCGTTACCGTGTGGGACAATTACAGTATGATAACAAGGAATACGATAAAGCGCTGGAAACAGCTTTTGATGTAATCAACAATAGGGCAGCACAAGAATACTGGGTAGCCAAGAGCTTCTTATTACTTGCCGATGCCTATGCGCGCAAAGGCAATGCCTTTCAGGCGAAGAGTACATTGAAAAGTATTATTGATAACTACGAAAAAAATGATGATATCGTCCCATCAGCAAAAGAACGCTTGCAGAAATTGAAGTAATACCCCGTCTTGAATTCGGGATCTTTATTATTTTGAGGATTTCTTTTTTTTCAATGCGGTTAAATAGTTTTATTTTAATCGATCTATAATGGCTGATATTTGTTAGTTTTAAAAACTAATTAATCTTTAATCCATGTACAGACTCATTTTCTTTTTTACCTGTTTTTTCGTTTTCAGTATTTGTCGTGCTCAAAATAAAGAAGTGAACAACTTGGTTGATCAATTTATCGATACCTTGGCAACCCATTCCTTTATGCGAAGCAAAGTTGATTTCGATAAATTACGTAGAGAGACGAAGTTAAAAGCAGTTGCTATTGATAAAATCGATTCGTTATTGCCGACATTTAAAAATGTAGTTTCCGAATTGGAAGATCATCACTCTCGAGCCATGCGCGTTGAAGATACGACCGATGAATTAGCATTGATCAAAATGATCGCTAATACAACATATGAACAAGAAGGTATGTCCCCGCTCAATTTTCAGCATCACATGATCGAAGGTAAGTATGCATACATTAATGTTCCTGGAGTACTACTAGAACACAGACGTTACCTCAATACCCTACAGAAACAAATGCGTGAACTGGATGATAAACAACCCAAGGCCTGGATTATTGATTTAACTGAAAATGACGGCGGTAGTTTTGTGCCCATGGTTATTCCTTTCCATAGTTTAATTGACACCAGCCAGACTTTTTCTTATTTTGATGGGACGCGGGATAAAGATGGTAATGAGATTCTGGTAGATAAATTTCAAATTCCTCAAAATGGTTTATATATAGACAATAGCATAGAAGCCAAATACTGTAAATTTGATACAGTGCAGGGGCAGCAGCTTAAAAATAATAAAATACCAATTATCGTTTTGGTTTCAGAACTTACAGCAAGTTCCGGTGAGATCACTGCGAGTCATTTCTTGGGGCAAAAGAACGTCACTGTCATCGGAACAAAAACCTGTGGTTTAACTTCAGCTAATGAGCTTTACTATATAAACAAAGGTTATTCTGTTAATTTAATGACAGCATTGCTTCATGATCGAAAAGGGAAATCTTATGCTGTTGGCGAAGGCATTGATCCGGATATCCTGATTGATGTAGTTTACCCTGAAAAAATCAACACTTTTAAAGAACGTTATCATTTTATAAAAGAACAAAAACCAGTATTTGTTAATAAGGCACTTGAGCTTTTAAAAGCCAAAGGTATTTAATTGTAATGGACAAATTTAAATTGGTTTTATGTAATATTTTTTTGTGAGTCTTATCGTAGGAGGTCTTTTTTGAATGGTCTATTAATCCTAATAATATACACGAAAGAGACTCTATATGGTTAAGGTATGCCGTTGACAATCCTAATTTATTTATCACTGAACTAGAAAGAGATTATTAAACGATCAGACGATTACAATAGCTTTTTTGCTAATCAGATTTTATAAAAGAGAAAAGTAATGTTTCTCATTTCTGCCATTTATCTTCGCTATTCAGCAAATTTTTCATTTTGCTAGTTTAAAGCTTCTAGAAGAGAAATTTAGTGTGACACAGTCCTTAGTCATCAAATAAGAACAGTTGCCATCATGAGCAAGGATGGAAGATCCAAAATCGCTCCATCAAATATAAAAAACTATGCTCCTGTCCCAATTTTGTACAAAAACGAACCTTTTTTGAACAAATCAATACCCTAGCGGAAATCTGCTGTGGCTATTTTTGTGTCGTCCCATTAGATCAATTTGATTTAAAGAAGACCAATATAGTATAGAATACAATAACCAATAACCAGTAGACTTGAAAATATGTTCAGATACGAAATGATAAACAAACAGATAATGTCAAATTGGATCATAATTTTTTTTTTAACGCTTTTATTGTGCACTACTGCATCGCTTGGTTTTTCTCAAAAGAATGAAGGGAAAAGCAGTGCAAGGAACTCCGGGTATATTTTATTAAAGCCAAAATACGATGGTCATTCAGTCTTGCGCAACCCTTTAAATGGTTGGGTAATGTATGCTCCCCGTAATGCCGATGATACGTATTGGGATATCGAATATTTTGTGCCAGCATTGGGTAAAAAGGTAAAGGTCATCGATTATGCTTCGGCATGTTATGTACGCACGAGCTGGTCTTCGCTGAATCCCAGTGACGGTGTTTATGCCTGGGATGATCCAAACTCTAAAATAGGAAAGCTCCTTAAAGGCGCGCAAAAGAGAGGGTTGCCCATAGCGCTCCGTATTGTTGTAGATGGTCGCGACCAAGGCCAAAATACACCCAAATTTGTGTTTGACCTTGGAGCCAAATATTATTTGGAAAATGAAAATCATCCCGATAGACAAACACCTTATCCTCAGGATCCGGTATTTAGAAAATACTATTCCAAATTTATTACAGCTTTGGCCAAGGAATTTAATGATCCTGAAAAGACCTCTTTTATTGATGCCTATGGCTTGGGAAAATGGGGTGAAGCACATTATGTTGTCTATGAAGATCCTAGAATGGCAACGCCCGAAAGTACTGAAAAAATAAAGGAGGAAACCCTGGACTGGGTGACCAGTTTATATGCTAACACATTTACAAAAGTTCCTTTGGTCATCAACTACCATCGTCTGGTAGGTCATCCCGAAAGTTGGGGAGCCGTCAACCCGAATAGTGAACGCTTATTGGTTAAAGCTATTGATAAGGGGTATAGCCTTCGCCAAGATGCTTTTGGCATGACTGGCTATTACCAGAATTGGGAAAAGGATTTCGCCAGGAAATGGAATTTTAAGCGTCCTATCATTATGGAAGGAGGCTGGATTATCGCTCCAGGTAAGCACCGCTATTGGACAGACCCCAGTGGGAAATATAGAGCAGGTCATGATGAGGATGTGAGGAAAGGTGAGTTCGACCTGTCGGCCGAAGCCCATGTCAATATGATGGACTTTAGAGCAGGTGGAGAAACTGAATCTTGGTTTAAGTCCTTTGATTTGGTTCAACGGTTTAATTCAGAAGGAGGTTACCGTGTATATCCAGACCAAATCAGCCTGCCACAAGACATCAAGCGGGGTAAGGTAGCCCTAATTTCCCATCGTTGGCAGAATATGGGCTGGGGCTATTTACCTAATAATATTCCACAATGGAACTACAAATACAAAGTTGCTTTTGCGTTGTTAGATGCCAAAGGGAATGTCAAAAAAATTATTGTAGATCGTCAGAGTGAGCCGTCTGCTTGGTTGAAAGGTGCTGCTTCGAGTTATGAATTAAATGCAAAAGTAGATCTACCTGCAGGAATCTACAGCTGGGCTGTCGCCATTGTCGATACGACCAGGGAAAATAAGCCGGCAATTCAACTTGCTCTTGATGGATATTTAACGGCTCAGGGTTGGACAAAGCTGTCGGAATTGCAGGTAAAATAGAAAATTTTATTAAGAACTAACACCTATTATGATAAAGCTGATCAATCTATCTTTGATATTGTCTCTTTTTTTTAGTCTGATAACCTCCAACCTTGTTGCACAGCAAAATATGGCCAATGTGTATGGTAGGCGAGCTCAATCCTTAAATGGAAAGTGGAACGCTATTGTAGACTTATACGACCAGGGAAGAAAAAACCAAGTCTACCTGAATAAAAAACCCGAAAACAAGACTGATTTTTATGAATACGCTTTCGAGAATGGTCTCCGTTTAAATGTACCTTCAGACTGGAACAGTCAAATGCCTGAACTTAAATATTACGAAGGTACCATCTGGTATGGCCGCAAGTTTGATGCAGTGAAAGAAAGTAGCGAAAGGCTGTTCTTGTATTTTGCTGCTGTAAATTACCGTTGTCGCATATATCTCAATGGACAGGAGATAGCACAACATGAAGGTGGATTTACCCCCTTTCAGATTGAAATAACGGATGCAGCTAAAGAAAACGATAATTTTTTGGTAGTTGAGGTAAATAATAGCCGGCAAGTTGATGCCATTCCGGCAATGGCCTTTGATTGGTGGAACTATGGCGGTATCACCCGAGATGTCTTTTTGGTAAGCACGCCAAAAGTTTTTATCGATGATTATTTTGTTCAATTGGACAAAACCAAAGCCGATAAAATCAATGCGAAGGTCAAACTTTCGGAAAAGATGGCCAATTCCTCGGTAACTATCGAAATACCGGAACTACAACTAAAACAAACGCTTAAAACAGATGCGCAGGGAGAAGTAAAAACGTCATTCCTATCGAGAGAAATCAAACGTTGGTCGCCTACTGCACCTAAACTATATAACGTGAAGATTTCAACACACGATGATCAAATAGAGGAGGAAATAGGTTTTCGAAATATTTGGGTCAAAGGGGAAGATATCTTTCTGAATGGCGAAGCTATTTTTCTCAAGTCCATTTCATTTCATGAAGAAATACCTCAGCGCAAAGGTCGTGCTTTTTCACAGGCCGATGCAGTGATGCTGCTTTCAGAAGCGAAAACTTTGGGCTGTAATATGATTCGTTTGGCGCATTATCCACAAAATGAATATATCGTGAGAATGGCCGAAAAAATGGGTTTCTTGTTGTGGGAAGAAATTCCCATTTGGCAAGGCATCGATTTTGAAAATGAATCGACCAAAGAGAAAGCCGGTAAAATGATGCGGGAAATGGTCGCTCGAGACAAAAATCGTTGCGCACTTGCTTTTTGGGGGGTAGCCAATGAAACTCAACCGTCCCAGCCTAGAAATGCTTTTATCAGGCATTTGATTGCTACATGCAGAGCCATTGACACGACCAGACTTATAACCGCTGCTTTTGATCTTGTTCGTTTCAATAAGGAAAAGGAAACCTTTGTTATGGATGATCCTTTTACAAAAGAATTGGACGTCGTAGCTGTTAACAAATATTTAGGCTGGTACCACTCCTGGCCAGTTTCTCCTGATAAAGCAGTATGGGATGTGGCAAAAGGCCAGCCTTTAATTATTTCTGAATTTGGAGGCGAGGCGCTGTATGGTAAAACGGGCGAAAAGGATGTCGTCAGCTCATGGAGTGAAGATTACCAAGAGACTTTATACAAAAACAACCTCGAAATGTTTAAGCATATTCCAAACCTGCGCGGAACTTCACCCTGGGTGCTATTTGATTTCCGTTCGCCGTTCCGTTTTCATCCGACCAACCAAGATGGCTGGAACCGCAAAGGATTAATCTCAGACCAAGGCTACCGAAAGAAAGCCTGGTTTCTGATGAAGCATTATTATGATAATAAATAAGAATTCAATTCCGAAAACGAGCTTAAAGAGAAGCATCACATTGACACTATTTTTTCGATGCCTACAAAAATAATATACCGAAAAGAATGAAAGCACCTAAACTATCGAAACACAAAATGGATGAATACAGGACAAGCATCTATAAATACTTTAAAATGATGTGCCTAACGGGGTTTTTCCTGCAGGCAGCCTCGTTAAAGGCTCAAGATGCTATCGATTTATCAGGCACTTGGGGGTTTCAGACGGACGTGATGGATTTCCGTAGAGGCTCGCTGTCCCCCCGCTATAACCATCTTTTGCAAGAAACAATTAAGCTTCCCGGTATTACCGATGATTATCAGATAGGATATAAAAATCCCTATAAATATATCGACCGTCTGACCCGAAAATACGAATATATGGGACCGGCATGGTACCAACGTGATATTGAAATCCCTGCCGAATGGAAAGGGAAAAAAATATTCCTATACTTTGAACGGACCCACTGGTTGAGTTCAGTTTTTGTAGATACCAAGGAAGTTAGCAGTATCGATTATGTAAGTGTGCCCCACAACCACGATCTGAGCTCATTTGTAAAGCCGGGAAAGAAGCATCGCATAACCATTTGTATCGATAACCGGTTTCAGTATAACACCCATAAATGGAACCATGCGCATACTGAATTTACGCAGATTAACTGGAACGGAATTCTAGGAGAAATAAAACTGCTGGCTATAGACCCAGTTTATCTGGAAGATCTTCAGGTATATCCAAATATAGCCGATCAGTCCATAAAAGTAAAACTACAGGTAAATAATGCGACCAAAAAACAGGTAAAGGGCAAAGTATCTTTCGCCATCGAGGGAACAAATTACAGCCTTAAGGATGAAGTTGCATTGGTAAGTACCGATTCGGTGGCCTTCGTAGAGACTACTATTCCATTAGGTAAGCATATCAAACTGTGGGATGAGTTTAACCCAAACCTCTATCGAATAAATTGTCAACTGAATACCTCCGACGGCAAAAATACCCATCGACATGAAAAGGCTACTACCTTTGGTATGAGAGAAGTAAAACAAGGAAAAAACCATGTGTTGCTCAATAATCGTCCCATCCATTTAAGGGGCAATGTAGAAAATGCAGTGTTTCCAAAAACAGGCCATGCTCCGCTCGACGATGCCAATTGGGAACGAATCATGGTGCTGATGAAGACGTATGGCATGAACCATTTACGATTCCATTCATGGTGCCCGCCGGCGGCGGCCTTTCGCATGGCAGACAAACATGGGATATATTTTGAAGTGGAAATGCCTATGTGGGGCAAAGATGCCGAACCCGACGAGTCTAGATATAACTTCTTCCGTAGGGAAATTAAAGCTATTTTAAAAGAATATGGCAACCATCCTTCTTTTGTTCTGTACTGCAACGGAAATGAAATTACCGGGAACTTCGACTTTATCGAGGAGTTGACTGCCTACGGCAGAAAAGCTGATCCCCGCCATCTTTACAGCGGTTCTACGGCACGAACACGGGTTAAATCAGATCAATATTACGTTTCCCAGCAAACCAATAAAGGGCCGGTGAAGGTATACGAAGGTCTGCCCGGTACCGATTGGGACAAGAATTTGGAATCTGATGTAGATGTGCCCGTCATTTCACACGAGTCAGGGCAACGTTGTATTTATCCAAACTTTGATGAAATAAAGAAATATGCCAACAGTCCCGTAGAGGCCCGCAATTTTGAAGTATTTAGCGATCTATTACAAAAAAATGGCATGTTGGACCAAGCAAAGGATTTCTTCAGAGCATCTGGTGCGTTGACCGTGCTGGAGTACAAAGCCGTGATCGAAGCCCTGTTGCGATCAGGTAAATCTGCGGGCTTCCAGCTCTTGTCAATGAACGATTTTCCGGGACAAGGGTACGCGCCGGTAGGGATCTTTGATCCTTTCTGGGATTCGAAAGGATTGGTTACAGCAGAAAAATTCAGCGAGTTTTGCGCGCCAACGGTCGCTCTATTGCGCTACGATAAAAGCTGTTTTTTCAACACAGAAACATTTAGGGGTAAAGCCGAGGTATATAACTTTAGCAATTCTGCACTTGAAAATGCGAAAATTAAATGGTGGTTGACCGATACCGCTGGCAACGTATTGAAAAAGGGAACGCTGAAAAAGCAAACCATTGCCAACGAAAATGTATCGCCGGTAGGTGAATTTGAGATTCCCCTAAAAAACATCAGCACTCAAAAAGTTACGGTTCATCTTGCGGTGAACGATAGCATTAAAAATAGCTGGGACATTTGGGTATATCCAAAGCATCAACATCTGATGCAGTCTACAGCTAATGTATTGTACACCGATGTCTACGATGATGTTGCCAAAAGGCAGTTGGCCCAGGGTAAAACCGTGGTTCTTTATCCTTCTCCAGACCAGGTTAAAGGCCGAAAGTCACTGTTTCACAATCATTTTTGGAACCCCATTATGTTTGCATGGGCACCGATGACCATCGGCAACCTGGTCCATCATAAGCAGGCCATGTTTAAGGATTTTCTTACTTCATACCATACCGATTGGCAATGGTGGGATATCCTGAACCATGCGAAAGTAATCGAAATGCAACATGCACCACAACAACTGCGTCCCTTTATACAGGTCATCGACAGCTACGACAACAACCAGAAATTGGGTATTGGTTTCGAAGCCAAACTGCACGGCGGTAAACTGCTGGTACTGGCATTGGATACCAAAAATGATATGGATAACCGTCCCGCTACCCAACAATTGTTGTACAGTATCGATAATTATGTAAAAAGTGAGAAATTCTCGCCGCAAGTGGCCGTTGATGAGACCTTTATTCAATCATTTTTAGAGAAATAAGAAAGATTTACACAATGGTAAGAACAATGATATTATCTATGATGACTCTTTTTTTGGGTCAGAACCTCATGGCACAGGAAATTAGGTTAGAAGAGAAAGCGTCTGTAAACCAGGTTTATAATAAGGCTGTCGAGGCGAAAAATGCATTATCTTTTAATGATTTGGACATCGAATCAGGCTATGTACTTTATCAGACCGAGATAAATACTGATGCCGAAAGCGAAGAGCTTGAATTGGAGAACGTACGCGATTATGCCGTGGTCTATGTCGACGGTAAGGAACAGGGGAGCCTGACAGATAAGAGTAAAAAACTAGCCATCAAAACACATCCAGGCAAACACTTGCTTCAATTTTATGTCGAGAATATTGGTCGAATTACCTACGGACCAGAAATTACAGATAATTCAAAAGGGCTATTTGGCACCATTACTTTAGACGGAAACGACCTTCAAGACTGGAAAATGATCCCCTTAACGGCGCGTAATTATCCACTGAAGGATTTGGTTTTTGAACAAAGATCAGCTAATGATAGTCCCGGTTTTTACAAAGGTCAGTTCGAACACCATCTGTCCGAAAACAAATACCTTAATATGACAGGATGGGGAATGGGCGAGGTCTGGTTAAATCAAAAATATTTGGGATCTTACTGGGAGGAAGAAAAACAGCAGTCGATATTAATTCCTTCGGCGGATTTAAAACCCGGAAAGAATGAGCTTGTGATCTTTGAACTCAAAAATAATCAGCAAAAGAAGATAAGTTTGTCCCCAACGCCCGTTTTTAAGTAAATTGGTACTGTTGGCTTCGCATGGATCTGCAAAGCTGAAAAAGAGCTGAGACCAGAATTTCGACGAAGCTCATTGCCTAATAGTATGATAATCGAAGTTTATAGAACCACTGATCAACAATTAGCAGCAGGATATTTTGATCGTAACTGGCAAGCGTAAATCTTGGATAGAAATTTAAACAGCTTTAGTAGCATCGGTAAATGAATAAATACAGTCTGATAATTTGCTTCGTCTTTTTTTTGGGACAATGTGTTCTCGGCATCGATCTTTCGAGATATAGGTTTCATTTGATGCCCGAAACTTCCTATTATGGCGGTATACAAAGCATCGCAAAAGATAGTTTAGGGCGTATTTGGTACACAGGACCCGATGCGCTCTTCATGTACGATGGCAATAGTTTTTATCAGTTAAATGATATCGTCTCTTCGATCAAACCAGCGCAAAAATGGGGCTATGGTTCTTTAATTCGGGATAAAAATGGAAATCTGTTTCTAGCTTCGGGGCAAGGCTTATTAAAATTCGATTACGAACGGTTTTCTTTTCATGTCGTGGTTCCCGGAATGATCCGTTCGCTTTGTGTACATAGCGATGGTCAGGTTTACATGCTATCAAACAATAGCATACTACGCTATAATCCGCAAAATAAACAGACAGAAAGCTTTTTATTGCCGAAAAACAAGTCTTTCCAAAATATATTGAGTGCTAAAGATCAGGTGTTTCTAAGCCAAGGCGCTGTCGTGTATCAAGTTGAAATGGCAAAAAAACGCCTAATACAGTTTGCGGATTTTGGTAGTACGACAAATCAGGTGAACGATGCGATCGCGTACGGGGGGGTATATTATTTTTTAACACAACGAGGGGGAATCCATGTAACAGATTTAACAGGTACCTTAAAACAGAAGATACCAGTAAGCGTTATGGGAAATTCATCCGTGTTAACCAAAAAATTATATTTGGACCAAACCGGGGTGATCTGGGTGGCTACGCAAGCTGGACTGTATCTTTATGATCCATCCAATGAAAGCAGCAGCACCTTGCAAATGAACTTGAACGATGCTTATTCATTACCGAATAACTCGATATGGACAATTTATCCAGACCCGGACCAAGGGGCCTGGATAGGTACTTACGGGGGTAAAATAGCTTATTGCTCGCTTTACGATTCCCGAGTACGTTACTTCAAGCCCAGTCCAGGGGGGCTCAATCACCCCATAGTCAGTAGTTTTCAGGAAGATCATCTGGAAAATATATGGATCGGTACCGAGGGGGGGAGCCTGAATTACTGGAATAGAAAAAGAGATCAGTTTAACCCTCCAGAAAAATCGCAGGGTAGTTCGTCGAGTCCCCATATGATTAAACGCCTGAAATTTGATCGAATGAGCAAAAAACTGTTGATTTCAGCCTATAACGGCGGTATCGGCAGTTATGATGTGGACAAGCAGCATTTCAGCAGTTTCAATTTCCGCTCTCCGGAGAGCCAGCAACCACTCACCGTTTATGATTTTGTAAACGATAAGGAAGGCACCTGGTGGATGACAGACCCCGATAAATCATTTTTATATCGAAAGAAGCCCCTAGGTCCTATAGAGATGGTGAGCATACTTGATGCGCAGGGCAAAAAATTGAACCTCGAAGTCGAAGCATTGTATGTGAATAACCAAGATCAGCTCTGTTTAATTAGCCATCAGGGATTTTTTGTTGTAAATCCCCATACGTTAAAGATATTGAAGCACTACGTGCTCAAAGATGCTTCCTATTCAGCAAATTACCTGTGTAGTTATACAGTGACTTCAAATGGCGAAGTATGGTTGGGAACATTGGGTAAAGGCGTAAATGTACTCAAAAGAGATGGGACATATGTCAACTATAGTGTAAGAGACGGATTCCCGGCAAAAATGGTATTTGGCATATTAGAAGATGTTGCCACGAAAAATATCTGGTTAAGTACCAGTGATGGTCTTTTTTGTTTCAATTGGAAATCCAGTAAATTTGAGAAAGCGAGATTTTATCAGGAAAATAACATTGGTTCATTTTATATTCATGCCGCTTACAAAACTTCCAGGGGTGAAATGCTGTTTGGTGGTACCAATGGATTTCTACTTTTCGATCCGGCGTACCTCAATAAAAATCTTCAAAAACCGAAAGTTTTTTTTACAGGATTTCTGGTCAACAATAAACTCGTGAAACCAGCGGATGGCTCATCAGTTTTAACGAAAGACATTGGTAGTCTTTCCAATCGAAAAGAAGACAAGATAAGGCTCTCCAGTAGCCAGTCTAATGTAGAAATTAAGTTTTCTGCAAATAGTTATTTATCCGCAGAGAAGAACCAGTTCGCTTACCGGATGTTGGGGCTTGGTGAAGACTGGCAAATCAGTCATGCCAATCAGAAATCTGTACAGTTTCTCAACCTTCCGGGCGGAGATTATACCTTCGAAATCAAGGCTTCCAATAATGATGGGCTATGGGGCGATCAAATATCACGATTATATATCCATGTCGATCCACCACTTTTCTTGTCCTGGTGGGCATATTGCTGCTATGCAGCACTTTTTTCTGCTCTGCTCTTTTTCATAATGAGATATTACAGCAATAAAAGAGTGTTTAAAGAGCGATTAGCACTCGAGCGTTTAAAAGAACAGAATATGCAAGAGCTGAACCAGGCGCGTACCGACTTCTTTACCAATATCTCACACGATTTAAAAACACCGCTAACCTTGGTTTTACAGCCGCTTAAGCAACTCAAAGATACTATTGTATCCAACGATACTGCTTTGGTATACATGGATTTAATAGAGAAAAATGTATCCAGAATACAGCGGATGATTAGCCAATTGCTGCGCTTTCGCGAAATAGAAAGCCAAAAAATTACGCTCAATCCGCAGGTTGGTGATTTTATCAATTTTGTTAGGGATATATTTGGCCTGTTTGAGCTCTATGCCAATAAAAAAGGTGTTGAAACCAATATTTCCGCATACAAGGACAATTTATATGTTGCCTTTGATTACGATGTTATCGAAAAAATATTGACTAATCTGTTCTCCAATGCCCTAAAATATACACCAGATAATGGGTATGTGGGCGTACGTATCTATAGTGCAACAGCAGAAGAAAAAGAACGGTTTCTTTCGTTAAATCCGACGGAAGTCGAATACATCTCCATTGAAGTTATAAATACCGGTGATTGTTTTTCTGAAGAACAGATCGCGACGCTTTACACTTCTTTTAACCGCTTATCTTCTCATAGGCCAACTTTTGAAGAAAGTTCAGGACTTGGACTTGCTATTGTGAAAGAACTGGTAGATGTGCTTGAGGGTAAAATATGGATGGTCAATAAGACCGATAAAATTTCATTTACCATTTCACTACCGTTAAGGAAACAGGCCGGGGCAGGCGACATGCAGCCTAACGTGTATGATTACACCGTTTCTGAAATCGACGATATTATCACGCAGGATACTGCAGCCCCAGAAACAGGATCGATCCCTATAAAAAAGACAGATAATATCCTGCTCATTGAAGATGACCAACAGCTGCGAGTCTATCTGGAGCAGCGTCTGGCCGAAAAATATAATGTGTACACGGCGAGTGACGGGGAAGAGGGCTTAATTAAAGCCGAAAAAATTTATCCGCAACTTATTATTACCGATTTGATCATGCCAAATCGCAATGGCTTGGAAGTATGCCGTAGCCTTAGACAAAATTTTAAAACTAGCCATATTCCTATTATTATGATTTCGGGTACGGGAGATGACAACCAGCATAAAATAAAAGCATTGGAATATGGCGCCAATGTGTTTATTGATAAACCGTTTCATGTTGACTATTTGTTGCAACAGACGGAAACCATTCTAAGAAATCAGCGGGAACTAAAAGAAAAATACAGCAAACACGTTCAGGTAGATCCCTCCAATGTAACCGTCACCTCCATGGACGAGGAACTGCTGATTAAGGCCATTCAGGTCATTGAAGAAAATATTGACAATGCCAGTTATTCCGTGGAAGATTTTGTGGCTGATATGAACGTCGGCAGAACCATCCTTTATCAAAAAATACATGATATTGTGGGAATGTCCATCAAAGAATTTATTTTGAATATGCGGCTGAAAAGAAGTGCTTATCTATTAGAAAAATCGGATTTGACGATAGCGGAAGTTGCTTACCAAACCGGGTTTAACAATGCCAAATACTTTAGCGTCTGTTTCAAAAAACAGTTTGAACTGAGCCCTTCAGAGTTTAAGAAAAAGGTTTCCAGTGGAAAGAAATAAAAATACAGCCAATAGTTGACCGATATACCCTTTCAGATAGGTGAAAGGCAATTCTATATTTTTGAAATCCTAATGATCATGAAAATGACAATTTTTATAAAAACGCTTCTGCTTACATATTGCTTTTGCTTGTTTAACGTGATTTTTCTGACAGCGGCTGTTACCCAAAAGGTAGATGAGACTTCTATCAGCCCCAATAAATACAAAAGTGGTTCCCAGTCAGAACGTATACAAAAAGCCATAAATGAAGCAAAAAAGTCGACTGGGAAAGTTGTTATCCCTAAATACGATGCGGTAACGAAAAAAAGTGTCTGGCTCATTGATCAGGCCATTTTGCTTCCCGGCGATTTTGAACTTGAATTGAATAACTGTACCATTAAGCTATCGGATAAATGCCGGGATAATTTTATTCGTTCGGCAAATTCAGGGCTGGCAATTAAAGATATAGCACCCGCAAAGAATATCCGGATTATTGGAAAAGGAAATGTTCTTTTAGAAGGAGCTGATCATCCCAGAGCTACCGGTGACCATAATAAAATCTTGTCCTTAAATCCCCGCGGATTTGGACAATCTTATGGTACCGATGCAGGTAAGCCCGGAGAGAACCAGAAAGGTGGATGGCGTAACCACGCCATTATATTGGCTTACATTGATGTATTTGAGGTTAGCGGCATAACATTAAAGGATTATCATGGACACGGCCTGGTATTGGAGCGCTGTACAAACGGTAAGGTAAGCGATATTACTTTTAACGTAAGGCAGGCAGTAACTGTTGATGGAGTAGACAAACAGATTTTGAACCAAGACGGCATGGGCATACGTTTTGGCTGTAAAAATATTATTATTGCGAATTGCAAAGGTAAAAGCGGTGACGACTTTATTAATATCGGGTTGACAGATACCGGAGTGGGAGCGGGTGAAGAAAATGTAAATGTGGTAAGTGGTTCGATTTATAGGGGCGAAATCGACAACATCTCAACTATTTATCTCCAGAACTGGCAGGACTTCTATTCAATTTCACACCGATCCATACGGATTATGCCTGTAGGTAAACTCCGTATAAGTCATGTTTTTATCGAGAATATGGTCATCAGTCCGCTAGCACAACAAGGTTTGGTGGTCGAGTATGGCGAGCATGTGCAGGGTTTATTTGTACGAAATTTAATCAGTCATCAACCTATAAAAGCCAAAGGTATCTCCCAGGCCAGTTTCCGCGATATCATTTATAAAGGCCGGGGTGAAGCTATCGATGTGCAACCAAGCGATACTGTTATCTTAGATCAAATAATGCGTATAAAAAACGAATAATAAAGCGCTCCTAACCTCCATTTTACAGCGAAAAACACATGTTTTTGCCTTTTGTACAAAATCAAACCATTTTCGTACAAAAACGAACCCTACGAATTGTTGATGATTATAGTTTTGTCTTAACCAATTTTAAAAAAGCAAAATATGTGTATGAAAATTCCTCCCGACCAGGTGATTAGGCTCACGCAGGGTAATCCGAACTTTACAAAAATCGATAGCAAGGCGCAACGGAATTTTAGGTTTCGTCAATAAGAACGAAAACGAAGTCTTGCCCTCGGCATTGCGCATGCATTTGCAGCAATGAGATATTATGTATCACAAAATTTAAATTAAAATCCAAGCCTATTGAAGCAGACCTATTTTAAACTCATATTCTTTACGAGAAAGGGAAAGTAAAGAACGCAAGTAAATTTTAAACTAACCATTATAAATCAATGATACAAAAGATACATATCTGGCTCAGGAGCTGGATAATGAGTGCTACCCTATCGGTAGTGGCGACTAATTATGCTTATTCGCAAGCAACAGATCAACTAAATGTCAAAGGTCAGGTCACCAATGATGCAGGAGAAGGACTTAAGGGTGTTTCAGTCATGATTAAAGGGGCGAAAACCGGTGTTCAGACAGATGCAAATGGCCGTTATACCATTCTGGCGCCACGCACGGCTACGCTACTTTTTACCTACATCGGTTTCAATAACCAGGAATTAAAGGTCAATCCATCAGGAATCATCAATGTGAAGATGTCAGGAAATAATGTACTGGATCAGGTTGTGGTTGTAGGGTATGGTACAGCCAAGAAGAAAGATTTAACGGGAGGCTTGGCCGTGGTTGGAAAAGAGCAGTTAAGCATGGTATCTACCTCAAACCTGATGGATCGCTTGGTGGGACAGGTTGCCGGTTTCTCTATTACGACCGGCGAGGCTGCGCCGGGAGCATCACAGACCCTGTTGATACGGGGTGAAAATTCGATATCGGCCAACAATAGTCCATTGATTATTTTGGATGGTATTCCCTACAGCGGATCCCTGGCAGATATCGATCCCAACAACGTCGAAAACCTTTCGATCTTAAAAGATGCTTCAGCTTCGGCCATCTACGGCTCGCGTGCGGCCAATGGGGTTATTCTGATACAAACCAAAAGGGGAGCGCTGGGTAGAGCTCAGGTAAACTATAAAGGTTTGATCGGTATGGCCGAGCCTATGCAACGCATCAATGTTATGGGACCAAATGAGTATATCCGCTTTCAACAAGATATTGCCCGAATTAGGCAGGGCTATACTGGAGCTCTATTAGATCCTATCGCCGGGGATATTATTAGCGTAACAGAGCGCGGTAATTATGCGAAAGGTATTACGAACAATTGGCAGGATTACGTCTTTCGAAAAGCCATGACCATGGATCATCAGCTGAGCATTTCCGGTGGTACAGAGAATACAAAATATATGGCTGCCCTTGCAGCTTTGGACCAAGAGGGTGTGGTATACAATTCTAAGTTGTCCCGTTTAAATATTACCACAAATGTGGATCAGACTTTTAATAAATGGTTAACCACGGGTGTTGGCCTGCAATATACCCGGAAAAGCGACGGTGGTATTACGCCAAATTTGGAACATGCCATAAAACAAAGTCCTTATGGGAGCTATAAAGACGAATCGGGGAAGTATGTGCCCGAACCCATGGAGTATTCATTGATCGTCAATCCGATGCGCAACGTCAATGCGATTCAGGATAGGTATAATAACAACTTCTTTCTTTCTGGCTATGCCAATATTTTGCTGCCGGTGGAGGGTCTTTCCTTACGATCAAATTTTGGTTATAATTATCGGAACGGATTTACCGGAACCTATTACGGGCGCAATACCTTCGAAGGTAGGGATCAGGGTACGCAGGCCGGAGGTAGTGCTTCCATTAACAATTCCAACTATAACGATTATACCTGGGAGAACCTGCTCAAATACGAGCGGCAGATCGGCGATCATCGTTTTGATGTGACGGGTTTATTCAGTATGCAAAAAACGAAAAGCTGGTCAACAGCCCAGAGCGGTGCAGGTTTTGTAACCGATGATACCGAATACTTTATGATCGGTTCGGCCAGCCGTCTTGTTTCCAACAGCGCTTCCTTATCGGAATCTGCGATGCTGTCATACATGGGCCGGATAAATTATGCCTACAAAGGCAAGTATCTATTGACCCTGACAGGACGTACAGATGGAGCCTCTGTATTTGGTATTAACAATAAATATGCATTTTTCCCTGTCGCGGCGGCGGCATGGCAAATCGGAGAAGAACGTTTTCTGAAAGATAACGCCAAATGGCTGGACATGCTGAAAATCCGCCTTTCTTATGGTGCCAACGGTAACCAGGCGATTACACCATACCGCACGTTAGACCGCTTATACTCCAATGTAAAATATATCTGGGGCGATGATGGCACTGCCGTTACGACAGCCTATTTGGCCGGTGATGGTGTGGGAAACCCTAATCTGAAATGGGAAACCACCTATTCGACCAACCTGGGGCTGGACTTTCAGTTATTTAATAATAGATTGGGGGGAACTATCGATGCCTATCTCTCTAAAACGAAAGATTTACTGATGACCCGTACCGTACCTATCATGAACGGGTATAACCGGATTTGGGATAATATCGGCGCCACCCAAAATAAAGGTATTGAAGTCACCTTAAACTCGACGAACGTGAAAGGAGAAAATTTTCAATGGAATACGACCGCAGTGTTTTCCTTAAACCGCGATAAAATTGTCGAGTTGAGAGGGGATGGTATCGATGATATTGCCAACAACTGGTTTATTGGTAAGCCATTAAGAGTATTCTACGATTATAAAATGATCGGTGTATGGCAAAATGGAGAAACCATTACTGTGGATGGGGCAGCACCCGGAGCCGCCAAGCTGTACGACCGTGATGGTAACGGCAAGATAGAAGCGAGTGACAGGGTGGTCATCGGATCTAAAAATCCACGCTATACAGCATCTTTAGCCAACCGGTTTGCTTACAAAAATTTTTATGCATCTGCGTTGGTGACCGGTGTTTTTGATGTATGGCGCGATGATCACATGGCCAATCTAGGTGCCTGGACTTTCGGGATTACCAACTATGTACACGATGCCAATTATTGGACACCGGAGAATCCCAATGCGACGATTGTTTCACCCGGCTATCTCAATCCATTAGGGCACGGGTACTATAAAAAGGTGAGCTACGTGCAGGTGAAGAACATCACCTTTGGTTATAAATTGCCACACAAAATTGCTAAAAAGGTAGGTGTAAATGGTATTGATATAAACGCTAGCGTGAACAATCTGAATACGATTTCTAATATCAGAGAGGTGCTCAATTACGACAACACCTGGATGGCCTCCTATCCGACGGCACGATCGTATATGTTCGGCTTAAATGTAAACTTCTAATCGAATGGACATGAAAATGAAAAATATTATCACAACAAGTTTGGGGCTTATCGTATTGTTTACCTTAGGAGGCTGTAAGAAGTTTCTGGAGGAAGAATTGAAAACTGAACTAGCCCCCTCAAACACCTATACCAGCACCTATGGTTTCGAGGTGGGGAGCGCTGGCCTGTATACGCTCACCCGTTCAGAATACAATACCTATGGCGAAGGGGGCGCCTTTATCCATAATGGTGCCTGCCCATACGAAGCCTTACAGGTATCTACGGATATTGCAGATGCCATTAATAGTGATGGCTCATTGACGGCTTTTGCCAATCTTACATTGACTGCCTCCGAGCGTTTTGTAGGAACCTACTGGAACTGGGCTTATAATCTTATTTCATCGGCAAACCTCATGTTGGTTTATTCCGAAAAAAACACCAATTGGGACACGCCAGAAGATAAAGCACGCTTCCAGGCCGAAGCTCGCTTCTTTCGGGCTTATGCTTACCGTACCCTGGTTTATCTCTATGGCGATGTACCTTATGTGGAAACCATTTTGTATGATTTTCAGCTTAATTTTACGCGCACACCAAAAGCTGAAGTTATTGGACATATGGTAGACGACCTGAAGTTTGCCGTGGATAACCTGCCTACCAATCCAGACGGCGTCAAAGAAGGAAAGCTGACCAAATGGGCAGCAAGCCACTTACTGAGCGAGATCTACCTGTTGCAGGGCAATCATGCCGAAGCCGAAAAAGCGGCATTGGCGGTCATTAATAGCGGTTATTATAACCTGATGAAAAACAGATACGGCGTAAATAGCAGTAAACCAGGCGATGTATTCAGCGATTTATTTCTGGAAAATAATCAAAATAGGAAAAGCGGCAATAAAGAAAGTATCTGGGTATTGCAGTTCCAGTTTAACACCATCGGCGGCGGTACCAATTCGGATGACTGGACGCGTAGGGCTTGGATACCCAATTACTCGACGATTACAGGATTTGTTTTGGCTGACACCTTGGGCGGTCGTGGTATCGCACAGTTAGTACCTATGAAATGGTGGGTAGGCACCACGGGTACCAATGCGACAGGCAATGTGGCCGGTATTTTTGAAACAAATGATATCCGTAATTCGGGTTATAACATTAAACGCAACTGGTATTACAACAATGCGAACGAGGCCTCGCTATATGGCAAAAAAGCCAATATTACCGAACAGACCTGGTTTACGACAAAAAGCTTATTTCCGGCGATTACAAAATTCTTTTACGGGCGTACCGAAAATTTAAGTTTGACCGGTAGTTATAAAGACCGTATGAAATTCCGTTTAGCCGAAACTTATCTGTTGCTTGCGGAAGCCTATCTGGGACAAAATATGTCGGATAAAGCTGCCCAAGCCGTCAATGAGGTGCGGAAAAGGGCAGGAGCGTCCGAAATTACGGGCGCTCAGATGAATATGGATTTCCTGCTCGATGAGCGTATCCGCGAATTAGTTGGTGAAGAAAGCAGAAGGTTTACCCTCGTGCGTACCAATACTTTGGTGGAGCGGGTCAAAAAATATAATAATGCGATAAAGGATAAAATCACGGACAACAATATCCTGTGGCCTATTCCACAGGTAATCAGGGATGCCAATACAGGTGCACCGTTCCCGCAGAATCCGGGTTATAATTAATGTTTATGGGAGGCTGTCCGAATCCTGATCGTATTTTCGGCAGCTTTCCACCTGATGAAAAAAGTAGTTGTGCGAGTCAAACGTATGATTCTATCCAAAATATTAGCAAAAATATAAATCAATGAAAATTATCAATTATTTATACAAAACCTTATTTCTCTTATGCATGGTGCTTTGCCAGTTATCCTGCAAACAGGAAATTCAGGATATACCCAAAGTCAATGAAACGATGGAGCTTCAGCCTTCGTCGGAAAACATTACGCTGGACGAGGTCAATTTGACCAAAGATATTGTCACATTTAACTGGAAGCCGGCTAGGGTACAATCAGATGATCATTTGGTCAGCTACAGTACGATGCTGGATGTGGTGGGAAACAATTTTGGTACTGGTACAGCGATATTCAACTATGAAGACGATAACGTATTTAGTAGAAGCTTTACCTCTGAGCAATTACAAAATTGGGCAAATGAAAAGTGGGGCATACCCGCAAATAAGAGCTTTACACTGGAATTTAGAGTCGTTGCACAATGGGAGGGGGGCGCTACTTTTGAGGCACCCGAAGTACGGACCGTAAGAATTACAGTAAACCCCATCAAAACGGTTGTTTTTGATGCCGATAGAGTGTTTTTAAGCGGAAGTGCCGTTGGCGGGAGCAAGGTGGAGATGCCAAAAACATTGGAAAATCTGGATCAGTATGCTTATGTATTGAATTTACAGCCTGGTGAACTCGAAATCCCGGTCGAATTTAACGGTGAAACCAATTATGTCGTAACCTCCGATGGAAGCGCTGAACTAAACGATGGAAATGCCGTTGGCATCAAAATGAGAGAAAACGTATTCTCCTGGAAAATAGCAACTGCGGGCGAGTATCGCGTTGTGGTCAATATGCAAAAAGCGACAGCAACCATTTATTCTCCAGCGAAAGCACTTGCTCCCAAAATAGTGACATGGACAGGGGATCAGCCTTATACGACCACGGTGACGGATTTGTGGATGCACGGAAGTATCAATGGCTGGGGAACTCCGGTAAAAATGGATTGTCAGGTAAGTTTGGCCGATCCGCAGGTTTTAGTCTATACCGGCGGTAAAGTCGGGACCACGAAGTTTATCGTAACCGGAGATAACAGTAATAACAAAAATCTGGCTTATGCTTTTAGTGCTCCGCCTACAACTGCAGGTGTGGCTCAGACCCTGACGCTTACCTTAGGAAAAGTAGCAGAATTGGGCGGCGGTACCGTCGGCGCCAACCGCAATTCTTATTTCACCATTCCGGCGACGACCAATGTGCTGATTTTTGATTTAAGGAACATGACAATTCTGGCGTTAAAACGGTAAGCCGTCGTATAAAAGCGCATAAATTAACTTTAACATTTCTGAAAGTGAAAAACAATACAAACTATAAAAAAGCCTGCCTCAAAGCAATTGCTGTTATGCTTTGCTTTCTAGCAGTTTCATGTAAGAAAGATGGTGCCGATAGTGAAAGTGCACTATCTGGTACCTTGGTGAAACCCAGCTACAACCGCAGTTCCATGTTTCGTAACCCTTTAAACGGCTGGGTTATGTATGCTTCAGCTTCGGGGACTCCTTCCTATTGGGACACCCAATTCTATGTACCTGACTTAGGTAAAACGGTCAAAGCAATTGACTATGCATCTGCCTGTTATATCCGTACCAGCTGGCGGACTTTTAATCCTGTAGATGGCGTATATGCCTGGAGGGATCCCAGCACGGCAATCTATAAAATGATCAAAGGGGCACAAGATAAAGGATTGCCAATCGCCTTTCGTATCGTGGTCGATGGCCGCGATCAAGGGGCAAATACGCCGCAGTTTGTGTTCGATGCAGGCGCCAAGTATTATGTTGCCAATGCTTCTTTTCCGGATAGAAAAACACCTGTGCTGCAAGATCCTGTTTTTAGGAAATATTATAGCAAGCTGATCGAAGAGTTGGCGAAGGATTTTAATGATTTAAATAAAACCTCCTTTGTCGATGCCTACGGACTAGGCTTGTGGGGTGAAGGGCATAGTGTCATTTACGAAGATCCTAATAATCCATCCGGCCAAAACATTGAGGTGATCAAAGAAGAAGTCGTTGATTGGATTTCGGACGTGTATTCGAAAAACTTTACAAAAGTGCCCTTGCTGATCAATTATCATCGCGTAGTTGGCGACCCTGCGGGCAATGGAGCTCCCAATCCTAATTCAGAGAAGCTGTTGAATAAGATGATCAACAAAGGGTACAGCCTGCGTCAGGATGCCTTTGGAATGACCGATTATTATCAAAGCTGGGAGAAGAATTTTGCCAAGGTCTGGAATTTTAAACGTCCGATTATTATGGAAGGTGGTTGGATTACGACTGGTACACATCGTTACTGGACTGATCCAAGCGGTAAATATAGGCAAAACCATCCCGAAGATGTTCGGCAGGGCGAATTTGACAGCTCCTTGGAAGCTGCTGTAAACATGATGGATTTCCGTATCGGTGAAATTGAAAGCTGGTTCACCAAATCTTTTACCTTATGCCAGCGTTTTATTTCTGAAGGTGGCTATCGTTTATATCCCGATCGTGTTTATTTACCGGAGAAAGTCAATTCGGGGACAGAAACGACAATTAACCACCGCTGGCGGAACATGGGCTGGGGATATTTTCCGAACAATATTCCCCAGTGGAATTATAAATATAAAGTAGCTTTTGCACTCCTGGATGAAGAAAACAGAGTGAAAAAAGTATTTGTTGATGACAAAGGAGAGCCCTCCACCTGGCTTAAGAATAATCCAGTCGCATACGAGTTGAAAGCTAATGTTGATGTACCTGCCGGAAACTATACCTGGGCCGTTGCCATCGTAGATACAACAAATGAAAATCAGCCGGGAATAAGGCTTGCCGTAAATGGCGATATAACTGATTCTGGATGGTTAAAACTATTGAAAGTACAAGTACAATAAATTTCTTGATGACTCTCGATCAAAAGCGAAATCATCGGATGTTTTTTTATGTCAAAAGGGCCTGATCAATTATCAGGCCCTTTGTTTTAGTGTGTACTTGTACAGTAATTTTTATGATCCTTTTGCGCCCTCTTTGTAGGTTTATTATCCAATTTTTATATGCTAAGTCGCGAGTTATTGGCCTATATGTAGCTGAAATTTGAGGAAACAAGTTATGGTTTCTGTAATGTATTCTTTTTATACCTTCAATAGAATTGACAAAAACAATAGCGATTAAACTTTGATCTAGTTTGCGAGATGATTTAGACCGGCTATCGTATCAGTGAAGAGGCGGTTGTGATATCAGAGTTATTTGACGAAATTATACAGGACATGACATATCCATCCTGTTTGACTTTGAGGTACAGATTAGCGCTTGTTACTTTTTTGCTTACGTAAGTGTGTTTGATATTAAATTCGACTTTTCCTGAACCATTGCTGTTGGGTAGGACTTCGATCTGCTCATTTGGACTTTTTAATTGAAATGTTTGCGTAGCATCTAAATAGCCAGTCCCATTTTCAATTTTTTGTAGGGTGTATTTGGTTTTTACCAAAAATTCCTGTTGATCTGCTCCTAAGACTGGAAATGCCACTGTTTCTGTTTTTTCAACGGAATCACCAACTTTCATTGGTTTATTTGGCGTTTTATCTTCAAACTGATTCTGTTCCATTTCGGTTTTTAAATGTTGTTTTTCCAGGGAATCTAGCGTGTTGTTTACGATCGAATCAATCTTTGTTTTGCCATTTTCATCGTAATAGCCATATATCGTAGAGCCACTTAGCGGAGCCTTTAAAGGAGTTATTTGCTCGTTAAATTTCATGCTAGTCTCTACAAAAAGTATTTCTGTCTTATAGGTAATTATCTGCTTGACTTCTGCGCCTGTAGAGGTGGTCGATTGGACCTTATTATTTCCTTCCAGATTCATTGTAAAGGGGAATAGTCCCTCCAATTTGCCTGCTGCTTTGGTTTGATATATACCCGTTGTCTCGTACTTTAATTGTGGTTGAGGAAGGTATTTAAAGACAAAGGATTCCTGTGCGTTAACGTACTGCAAAGCAATTAAAAATAATAATGTAAAATAGTAATTCATTTTTGAATTTGTTAATATTCACTAAAGTTAATCAATGGCAATAGTATTTTTATTGCTTAGTACGGTGTTTTTTTTAACGCTCGTTTTCGCTGTTCTTCGAGCTTTAGTCATCCTGGCTTAAGTCTTGGTTGCTTTTTTACGTCAAAAGGGACTGATGTTCAACCAAACCCTTTGTTTTAGTGTTTATCTGCATAGTAATTTTTATGTTTCTTATCGTTTCCTATTTTTTGTTTCATCATCCGATGTTTTTAAAGACTATTGGATTTTCACTGTACGGCGCCAATTTTTATGTTGATCCTTTCTTTATAAAAGAAAGGTAGCTTGCAGCCATTGTGTATAGTAAGAACAACAGCCGATTTGAAGTCGTTTTGGTCCTCAATGAAGCAAAATAAAACAATGTAATTGGCTGGAACCTTTAACAATATTCATGCGGGGCAACTTTTGAATTTGTAGTAAATGATTTAGGTATTATGCAAAGCGGGGCCTAAGCCCCACTAAAATTTTTGTAATTATAATTCGAATGAAATATAATTTGCAGACTATATTCCCAATTCACCATGGGCAAGCATATGTCTGTAAATCGTTCTGCAGTTGTCGAAGAAGCCTGAACAGGAATTTTCAACATAGGTTTGCGAAGTGAAGGTATCAATCACTTCGCCACTACTATTGTAGACTGTTAGCGTGTAAACACACTTTCTTAGAAACTTTGCATTGCTTTCTTTTGTTGATTCGGCAACTTCCACTTTGTTGGTGTTTTCGGCTACTGCCGAAGTACTTGTTTTTACTTCTGCATTTTCTTTGGATACTTTTGTGTCAGTTCCTGCAAAAGCCGCTGTCGATAGCGCAGCTACGGCTACCAAACTCATCAATAACTTTTTCATTGTTTTTAAGTTTTATTTGTTAAATAATGCATGCCTTTTGGACATGTTTTAATTCTCTAATACTAAAATAATCACAAGAAATTTGACTGGGCTCAGCGATTCGTATTCGTTAGAGTTGAACTAATATTCGTGCTTACTTGGTTGATATTTAGTTTACTTACACGAGCTGTCAGCCTATAGCAATCAATGGATCGCTGATTTCCCCTCGTCGTTCCATCCATTTGCCGAATTTTTCTATTCTGTTATTTTAGAGCTCATAGTTCTGCCGCATAAAATAATTTTTATATAATACGCCGAAAATACATTTGTAGTCTCCATGTAGTAAACGGTTTGATGTACACTTTTTTTCCTTTTGGCTTACCTATTTATGATATTAAATTCTCTTCGGTTAATGCTCCCTGAAATGTAGTAATAATACTTCTAAAGCAAATAACTGCAATAATCACGGGAAGGATACTTTCGTTGGATAATAAATATTGCATTTCAGTTTGTTGATCAAGAGGCTTTTCGTAATTTAAGTGTCACAAACACAGTTATAAACTATTTATGAAAAATCTCTACTTGATTCTTTTGGGATTATTTTGGCCTATTCATGTCGTATGGTGTCAGTCGTCTATCGTCTATTTAGGCCTTGATAAAGGGCTTTCCAATGATTTTGTTACTGCGATCTTTCAGGATGGGGAAGGATTTATGTGGTTTGGAACATCAAATGGCTTGAACCGTTACGATGGGTACGAATTTAAAGTTTTTAAAAACGATCCACTGTCTAAAAATACACTGCCTGACAACCGGGTGACAGCTGTCGCCGAAAGTCCTTCGGCACAGCTATATGTTGCGACCAAAGGTGGACTAGCAGTGATAGATCCCAATCGCACACAGTGTGAGCAAGTTTTGGTGACCTCACCTAAAGGAAATAGGCCCCTAAATTTTCCGATTCATCAGATAGAGAAAGATATTCTCGGCCAATTGTTTGTACATGGTGGATCTGAAGGACTGTTTAAAATTGAAGAAACAAAAACGGGAAGTGTCGCCCAAAAGATACCCTTACACTACGCTGGCCAACAGCTGCCCTATTATCGCGTTTCTGCAATTTGCAAAGCAGTGGATGCGGGAGTATGGGCATTCATAGACCATGTTGGTTTGGCTTATTACGATAGTAAAAAACACCTTTTTTCAATCGTAAAAACAGTTGATTTCCAGTCGACAACGATGGCTGTAGCACCTACAGGAGATATTTGGTTTGCCAGCAACCAAAAAATTATCTGTTATCATATAAAAACAGGCACTTTTACGAACTATAATTACGATACCTATAGAAAAGCAGTCGTTAACCTTTATTTTGGAAAAGACAAAAAGCTATGGATATGTACAGACGGCAGCGGCATACAGAAATTTAATAGCATGACGCGAACGTTTGAATATGATATCGGATTTGACCAACAGCAATTAACCAGTCGATCTGTTTTTGCCGTACTGGAAGATGCGGACGATCGGCTATGGATCGGTACATTGAGAGGTGGGGTTAATATTGTGGATCCTGCAAAAAGAAGGTTCCATACATTTAAAATTAATCCCAATAGCCAACAGGTAAATACTGCCGACTTTATTTTATCGTTCGAGCAAGCCGATCAAAATCATATATGGATCGGAACTGATGGGGATGGATTATACAAATGGAGTATATCAAAAGGTAGCTTGGTCCATTATCCCTATTCAGCGCATAAGGATGTTAAACCCGCTTTTATAACCTCATTAATCCAACATCAAAATGACCAGTTGTGGATTGGAAGTTATGATATGGGAATCGTCAAATTAAGTCCCAAAACTGGGCAGGTAAAACATTATACCTGCTATTATCCTAATTCTCAATATGTCAATAATGCTGTATGGCGTTTATTTAAAGACAGTAGGGGTACGCTTTGGGCTTCAACACTCGCCAGTGGAAATGTCTATTACTTGGATACCATCGCAGATCAGTTTAAACACCTCAATTTGCCGATAAACGATGTGTTAACTTTTTTTGAAGACAAGGATACTGTTTTGTGGATGGGATCGTGGAGTGCCTTATTCCGACTAGACTTGCGTACGATGAAATACAATAGCTATCACATTGGAAGCCCAATTCGTTTTATCCAACAAACAGAAAGCGGTTTTCTTTGGCTTGGCACAGAGGGTGGTGGACTTTTACATCTGAATCTAAGCTCGATGAACTATAGACGCTATACCGAAAAGGATGGCCTTGTTAGCAATACGTTGTTGAATGGCTTACAGGATGCACAGGGTAATATGTGGATGTCCTCACTTGATGGACTCTCCAAAATGGATGTACAAAAAAAAACATTTCAAAACTTCTATCAGTCAGACGGTCTCCAGAGCAATCAATTTAATTACAACGCTGCCATTAAATTACGGGACGATCTGTTGATTTTTGGTGGTATCCGTGGGTTCAATTTATTCAGACCGCAGGATATATTTTTTAAGACCAGGTTTCCCGCATTAAAATTGACCCGATTGAGCATTGGTAATGTGCCATATGGGCAAAGTGAAGCGTATAAGCAAATCTCTTTGAACGCTGTTCAAAGCTTAAAAATACCGTATGATAAGGCCATTTTATCCTTTTCTTTTGCAGCATTGGATTATAGTTTTTCGGATAGGATCGACTACGCCTATTATTTAGAAGGTTGGGACAAAGATTGGAATTTCGTCAATAAACAGCGGACTGCTTATTATTCGAATCTCAGGGAAGGCAAGTATAAATTGCATATCCGATCGAGTAACGCAAATGGCCAATGGAATCAAGCAGAACGTGTTATTGACGTGGAAGTTTTACCCCCTTGGTATCGAAGTATATGGGCATATATCGGGTATCTTTTGCTGCTTGTTGCGGTCATCTATCTTTATAATAGGTATCGGGAGAATAAGGATCTATTGCTTTTTAAATTAAAGACGGCCGAATTTGAACGGGAAAAAGAGCACGAGTTAATCGAAGATAAGCTGACATTTTTTACCCATATCGTCCATGAAATTAGGACACCACTGACACTCATTGTAAATCCCATCAAAGACATTGTCAACAAATCAAAAAAAAATATGGGCGAGTCAGAGGAACTGCTGTCTGTTTACAATCATTCCAAGCGATTGTTAAATCTTGCAGATAAACTTCTTTTGTTTAGAAAATCCGATGGAAATTTTGATGAGCTTGCTTATAAAGTATTTGATATCATACAGGTTTTGCGGGAGACGTTTGATTCTTTTAGGCAATTGGCCAATTCTCGAAATATCAGTTACGCATTTGAAACTGATATTGAAAGACTAATCTTAAATGCAGATTATGAAAAATTGGAGATTTGTTTTATCAATCTACTTCAAAATGCACTTAAATATACGGCCAATGGCGGATCTGTCTGTATTAAAGTGAGTCGTATAAACCAGGAACTAAGGTGTGATATCATTGATTCGGGACAGGGCTATCCAACTCAGCTAACGGAAGAAATCTTTAAACCTTTTAAACGCAATTTTAGTTTATTTAATCATAGTGCTGATGGTTTTGGAATCGGACTGTTTTTTGTGAAAAAATTCATTAATCTGCATCAAGGTAGATTGGAATATCTTGCAAATCCGCATGCTGGAGCAACTTTTTCAATTACATTACCGATTACCCAGGCCAGTTCATCAGCTGTTGTGGACCGCGTCGAATTACAACAAACAGCGACTGGATATCGTAGTGCCGTAGCCGGAGAGCAGCCCGAACCTTCAGCTTCAACTTATCCCGTGAAAAGCCAGGCACTTGATGAATTGTATGAAAATGATTTGCAGGAGAAAATATTGATCGTCGACGACAGTGAAGATATGCTAAATTATATTGCTCGTATTTTTTCTGACAAATATCAGGTTGTCAAAGCAAATAGTGCTGAAACGGCATCAGCCATTTTAGAGAAATTAGAACCAAGTATTGTCATTAGTGATGTAATGATGAGCGGAACTTCCGGAATTGATCTCTGCAAACAGATGAAGAGCAGCATAAAGCTAAGTCATATACCTATTATCTTGTTAACAGCAAGTGCGTCTTTTGATGTCAAATTAAAAGGCATAGAAGTTGGTGCAGATGACTATATCGTCAAACCTTTTGACAGGGAGCTACTCGTGGCACGTGTAGAAAGTCTAATTGAAAATAAAAATAGATTACATACCTATTTTTATAGTGAAATTACCTTGCAGTCCAAAGACCATAAAGTTCCGGCAGCTTTTAAAGATTTTTTGCAACGGGCAATTGCCGTGGTTGAAAAGCACTTGTTGAATGAAAATTTTACGGTAAAGATGCTTGCCGAAGAGCTCGGGATGAGTCATTCCAATATGTATAGGCGGATAAAATCTATCTCAGGCAAATCTGCCAACGAATTTATCCGATCTATTCGGATGCGTCGGGCTGCGCAATTACTTATAGAAAACAAGACTAACATTAATGAAACCGCTTATCAAGTTGGTTTCAAAGATATCAAACATTTTAGGCAGCATTTTTCCAAAATTTTTGGTTGTTCGCCCTCAGAATACCGCAAGCGCTACAGCCATCTGGGAAGCTTACCTACTAGTATCGGTTAATCACCTGAGGCACTTAAAATGCAAAAGAGAAGAAAAACGGCAGCTATTTAACATACTCCTGTTTTTCTTCTCTTTTTTTGTGGCTCAGTTATCCGCTAGAAAGCGCCACTGTGACTGGTCATGCCGTCTTTCCGCATTGCTTCTATGATCAGGCAATTGTATACGTAATCCCAGCTTGAACTGACTTCTGAATTTTGATTTAAACCATAGGGCCACCAGTGCATGCTATCACCATTTATAACGGCTGATTCGTCCGAGTTGATCATTTTTAACATATTGTTGGCATTTGCCAGACTATATTTGCCATTGATAATCGCTTGTGACCACCAGCTTGTCGTCCCGGTACCGAGGGTATGGTTCATCTCATGCAACATGGTACGGATATTTTGGTAGCCCTCGCTGGCACCAAATCGCATCCAGCCCTCGTTATTCGCGTCGGCTGTCGGAACCCCGGGGTCATAGTTGAGGTAAACATGTTTGGTGGCCGAAGTATAATTATTGGCATACCAGACCGCACTGTCCAGAGCCACTTGCAATCGTTGGTATGCAGCAAGTTGTTGCGCTGTTGGATTGTCGACTTTATTGAATGTATAGGTTACTTTGCCCTTGGCGATTGTATGGAAGGAAATGTCGGGTCCGTAGCTTACGCCTGTTTCATTGATCGCATAAGCGCGTAAATGATAATTTGTACTCGGGGTAAGATTGAGCATGCCGATTCGAAATTTGCCCGTGCCTGTTGCAGCATTCATAACCTTATGATCAGTGACCGTCGGTTTTTCCTGTAGGCCCCAGCATAGCCCTCGTTCAGTCACAGCGCCACCACCACTGCTGATAATATTGACATCGTAGTAAGCAATTGATGATCCTACAATAAAGATGGGGTTCGTCCCGAATGTAACCGATTGGATATCGGCAGTGGTCAATACCTGTTGTTCGCCATAAGCAATTCCGCCCTTATTTTTGGCGTAAGGTCTAATGTAATAGGTTTGTGAGGGGGCAAGGGCTGTTAGTGCCACAGTAAATTCACCAGAACCTTTACTGGAAGTTGCTTCCATCGGATTGTTGTCGATTGTCGGATTCGGGTCTTTGTTCCAGCAGATGCCACGACTGGTAACAAGTGCACCACCTTTGTTTAGCACTTTTCCTGTAATCATAGCACCTGTAGTCGTGATATTGGAAAAAGCTAATTTACCAAGCGTAGCAAGTGCGATATCATCTGTTTTTTCTGTAGGCTTTACTATACTGCTTTCGGGAGTAGCCTTTTTACAGCCTGCTAAAGTGCAGGCTGTAAAAAAGACATAAAAAACTAATCTATTCATCTATTTTGGTTATAATTTTTCAAAGATCATATTGCCAGAGACTTTAAAATAAGAGCCGTCTGATGCCGTTCCATTCATGTTTCCGAGAAAACCCAAGGTTACAGGACCCGCTTCTGTTACGGTAAATTCGAATATTGCACTGCTTCCAGATAGGGTTTGAAAGCCTAAGGCTGTATTCAAGGCTGATTGATCGGGCAAGGCATTGCCTTTTGCGGCGATGAGGTGAACGACACCGGCGCTGCCTTTGTCAATCTTTGAGACTGTAAAACGATATTTTCCGGGCTGTAGGTTGGTCGTTTGATAAATCTTACCATTTACAATTGGCGCTAAGTTGGGTGAGGGTGAGGCCCATTGCCACCAACCTGCTTCCAAAGATAAACAGGCTTTTTTATCCCGAATCTCAATTCCACCATAATATTTTCCGTCTGCTGTCTTGAAGTTCTTTGCCGCATCATTGACAAGCCACACCGCCGGAGTGCCCCAGCGATCACCGCCCATGGCAGAAGTCTCGAAAGGAAAGTTCATGTTTTTTAGATAAACCTCCTTGGGCGATATATTTGCGGAATAGTTCGTGTAGAATGTATCTATACTTAAAGAATCCGGGACAAATAATGTACGATAGCGGAGTGGTTTGCCAGGGAGAAAATCCGATAGAATACTTTTACCTAACTTGATAGAGTCTCTTTGAACAATTAATTTACCTGACGTATTGGTATACTCAACTTCTGTAAACTGAGCACCACTTGTCAGATCGATTCCCCCCCAATTGACGGTGGTTTTTTGATCGCCAGCAAAGTAGTCAACAGCATACATTGGTCTGTTGATAAGTCCCGAGCTGAACCGTTCGCCATAAGATACGCCAGTTTTAAAAACGCTTAGCGACTTATTGCCTTGGGCATCGTAGGTGATAAGTTCAAAATTATGTACTCCTTCACTTATTTTCAGTGAAATTTTTAAGGTGTCTACGCCAGCCGTACGATTGATTTTTAACTCAGTCGAATCTTGCCGATTATCCCAGTATATTTTGAGACGATCTACCTTGGGGTCGGCCATAAATAATCCAGTGATATAGACGCGCTCTTTACCAGAGAAGACCTTTACGGAATCAATTTTTCCGGTGTAGGAAATTTCACCGCCTTCCAGGTACTTTTTATAATCATCACTTTTTGAACAGCAAAGGAAAGAAAGCATGGCCATGCTAAGCATAGACATGATAAAGAATGTTTTAATATGTGCTACTTTCATAATAGTCTAATTGATAATAAACAAGTTGTACTAACGTGGATCGCCATAAACCTGTAATTCGGCGATGGACATAAAGGACGATCCCTGCCAATTTTTAATGGTTTTGATGCGTAGATAGCGGACCTTCGGTGCACTGATATCAAAGTCAAAGCTTAAACCCGAATTGGCAAGTTGATAGTCCTCATCTGTTTGTTGCCCCATGGGTAGTCCAGAAGGCTTTTTGCTTTCAAAGGTACCTAAGCGTGTCCAGTTGTTCCAGCTCCCGTCTGAAGGCGGGTTGTCCGAACCCCATATTTCAAAAAATCGCACGTTCCCGCCATAATAATACATACGGCCACTGTTGGTGTATTCTGGATAGTCCCAGATCACAATCCGGCTCATTTTGGCCAACTTACCGGTATCAAATGTGACCCATTGTGGACCATTGACAGTGACGTCAGTCAAAGATATATTGGGCCAGTTCCAATTGTCTCCGTCCCACATCTTGGATAACCCGGTAGAAGTATATTGTTGTTTGGCGTCGGTGGGTAATGTAACCGCAGTATACCGTGATTTGGGAAGTGCCTGTTCAAACAGCGGGGTCAAAGTCGTCACAAGCGTATCGGTAAAATTCATGTATTTGTCTCTCACGGTAATCGCAAACTGTTTGGGATTTGGTGCAAACCCACGGATGGTACGTGAAATCTGTTTAGCGGAAGTATAGATGTTGTCTACAGAAGGTACCCATTCACCCAACGAATCGACCATCACCATCACGGTGAGATTTTTCTCAGTCTCGTTTTCGGCAGTGATCCGAATGCCACCAAAAGCTGGAATGGCCTCCAGACTCCGAAAGGTATTCCAGATGGGATTTTCTAAAGGCGTTACGGAGACTTCGATAGGCGCCGAACTGATTTCACTTCTATTTACGGCATAGAGCTTGATCGAATGCGGATTTGTATCTGCAAAACCTTCCACGAGAAGTGTGTTGTTATAGTAGGAGGATTTCACCTCCATCTCTTTACCTGATTTTAATTGATAGACGGCTTTGACATACAATAGATCCTGATCTTTTGGTAAGGTATAGGTAATACGTGCGGCCCCGGCCAGGTTTTCTACCTTCACATTACTGACTTGCCCCGGTGCAGTACTGTTGACAACAGGAGCGACTTGAATTTCTTCTTTACAGTTTTGGAATAAGATGCAGAACAAAAATATGGTCTGTATCAATTTTCTGTTTATGTTCATTTCTTTATGACTTTAAGGATAAAATTGAAAGGACTACCAGCCTAAATTTTGTGTCAACGAAGGATTTACCGTTAATTCACCTTGGGCAATTGGCCAGAAATAATCTCTAGGGGCCACAAATGTCTGCTGAAACAATGTTCTTATCTGGTAATAATCTGCACTGATCTCCTGATTTACGCTCCATCCGGTAATGTTCTGATTGAAATATTTAACGGCCAGTTTCCAGCGCCTTAGATCCCAATAGCGTTTTCCTTCAAAGGCCAATTCGATCATTCGTTCACGCTGGATAATTTCGCGAAGACCTTCTTTGGTCGTAGGCTTGTCTGGGTTTGACGAATACTGGCTCCAAGACGTTAGGACACCGGGGATCCCAGCACGTTCGCGTATGCGGTCTAAATACGCGTAAACATCAGCTGAAGGACCATTGGCTTCATTCAACGCCTCAGCATACATCAGATAAATATCGCTTAGGCGCATATCTGGCCAAGGGTAGGATTTATAACTGACACCATTGCTACTGAAAGCTTGTTCCCAATTCACTAATTTTTTAAGGAAGTATCCAGTTTCATTGATCCACCCATGGTTATTGGCACCAGCAGGCTGATTTAGCTTCGCCTGTACATAATACGTATCCTCATCCGATAGGCTTTTGGTATCAAACTTGAACCAGATGCCGCCGTCAAAACCCAGGTCAGCATAAAATCGGGGCTCGCGGTCGAAGTTTAGACGCGCTGTAGTATACCCTTCTTTGATATAATACCGATCTGCAGCGGTAGCCGCGCGTAGACTCGACTTGTCGTTAAAATCGAGGGTTTTATCCTCATTGATGGGGACACCATTTTTTGTGTAAAACATTTCTGCAATTTTCAGCGGTGCGCTGAGGTGTTGTCTCGCCGTACCGACCACTGCTTCCGGGGTTAAGAGGGGCATCGCATCCCGCTGTATATTCCATGCCTGGTAATTGGGGTTTGCCCAGATGTGTTCAGCAGACCAACGCTCATTGAAGCCCAGGTTGATGCCCAGCACCTGTGCGGTTGCATCGCTCATTTTAAACTGTCCATATTCGGCCTTATTGAAAGGGAAGAAACGGATGCCCGCAGCATCGGCAGATTCAATTGCCGCTTTTGCAGCCTCCGCGGCCTTCGTCCATTTTGAGGCCTCATAAGTTGGATTAAACAGCTGTTCGCCTTTGCTATTGCGCATGGCCTGATAATCTGTATTTCCATTGAATAGGGGACTTGCGGCAGTCAGCAATACCTCAGCCTTTACAGCCTGAATGATGGGTTTGGTCACCCGTCCAAGTTCCGCGGCCTTATTGGGGATAATTAAAGGAACAGATTTTTGTGCAGCAGAGTCCAGCAAAGAAACAATGTAATTGACCACCTCATCGACAGGGCGCTGTTCTACCCGTACAGCAGACTGATCTGCGTCAAGTGAGATGTTTTTTTCGACAACGGGAATTGGTCCATATTGGCGGAATAACAAATAGTGGTAATAAGCTTTTAGAAACAATACTTCTCCAATCCATCGCGAACGATCATCGATTGAGAGATCAGGTACCTTGGACAGATCAGAAACATTTTCTAAAAAGATATTGCAATCTCGGATAGCGATCCATAAACCACTTCTCCAGGAGTCTACAAGTGGTTGATTGACATTCTGCCCGCCGCGGGCGATACGCCAGTTATTCGCCGGATAGATTTCCCGCTGGGCAACAGGTAGCCATACCTCATCGCCGGCAAGAAATCCAATATTGCTTTGGGCATCCGAATTATTTGGTAACCAAGAGTAGCAGGTGAAGAGAAATTTCTCAGCTTCATTTCGTAAGGAAAAGGCATTGTCAATTGTCGCCACGTTGTCCGGAACGACATCGATATAATCTTTACAGGCAGAAACTCCAAAAGCACTAAACAAGAGGCATGCGATATAGGTTGCTGTCTTTTTCATATTTTTATTTTTCATGATTTCTTAATTGTAGTTCACATTAAAAGCTCAGTTGTAAGCCTATGTTATATACGGCCTGAATCGGATAGCCTATTCCTTTTCCACCCATCTCGACATCCCACATTTTAAAAGAGCTTAAGGCAAATAAATTCATTCCATTGGCGTATACCCGAAGGTTTTTTGCTTTGAGGCGTTTCATCAAACTTTCCTTAAACGTGTAACCTACTTCCACTGTTTTCAATCGAAGGAAAGCACCACTACGCATCCACCAGGTACTTCTTTGGTTATTATTCGCTATAATGTTTTCACTTAGACGAGGCCAAAAGGCGTATAGATTTCGATTTTCTTCACTCCAATAACTATCGGCTATGACCTGTAGAAGGCCGTTTTGCGAACCACCATTTAAATAAAAGGGCGAAATATTTTCGGGATTAATGAAAAAGGAAGAGCGTGCAGATCCCTGAAAGTAAAAGCTAAAATCTAAGCCTTTTCCACCCACAGTACCGCCAAAGCCATAGATCATTTCTGGCGTGGTGGGGTATCCGATCGCAACGCGGTCTAAATCTGTAATCTGTCCATCGCCATTTACGTCACGGTATTTGATGTCTCCACCCAGATAATCTAAGCCCGGTTTTCCGAATTGAACCGGAGAATTCAGTACCTCCTGATCGTCCACAAAAAGTCGTTCAGCGATATAACCAAACTCTTGGGACGCCGAAGTACCTACTGTATAGCGACTGGCTTCTTTGTATGCGGGTTCATCTACAATCAGTTTCTTGCTCACGGCATAAGTCATCGTTCCACGTCCCTGAATGTACCAGCTGTCGCCAAAGTTTTTGTTATAATTTAGCGTCACATCTACCCCTTTACTTTCGGCTTTATTCGTATTGGCGACGATCGCGGCGCGAAGGCCCATTGTACTCGGTATATATGATCGGCCGGTAAGAATATTGCTCCGGATCTGTTTGTATACATCTACATTTAACTCGAGGTCTTTAAAAAGACCGAGTTCGAGCCCAAAGTTTGTCTGGCGCGATCGCTCCCATGTGATATCCTCATTGGCATAACGTCGTATGGCGATGGTTGGTCTGGTATATCCCGAAAGCTCACCAAATCCAATCTGAAAGGCATTCATGTCTACATCAGATAAATAGAAAAAGCGATCTTGCGAACGGCCGATCTGATCGTTCCCGGCAAAACCATGGGTGGCACGGATTTTTAGTTTTGAAATGACATCTTTGACAGGTTCGAAAAATGATTCATTGGAAATATTGTAGCTAAGCCCAAAAGATGGAAAAAAACCTAAGCGACGATTTTTGGCAAAGCGTTCCGAACCATTGTAACCAAAGTTAAACTCGGCGATATAACGGTCATCAAAATTGTACGAAAAGCGACCAGAAAGACCGATATTGCGTGAAGGCAGCGACAATTGCAAGTTTCCGGCATTCCCACTCAATGAATTCTGAACTAAACCGATCACTGTGGCTCCTACATTATGCTTACCAAAAGCATGATTATAGCTGGCAATCGCATGTGCATAAAACATCGAATTCACTTCTTTTGCAGACTCCGAATAATCGAGGTATTCGGTACCAACAGTTCCAATCGATCCCAGTGAACCATCGTTCATGACCCGGAGGCTTAGATCGCCAGAAGCATCAGCAGATGCCGTGTAATAGAAAGGATTATATTTGCGGCTTACTTCAAAATAAGCATAACGTTTTAGATAGGTCATTGCCGTAAGGCTCAGACCAGGGATCAATGCATTCAGATTTTGGTTAATCTGAATCTGTGGCATGATCGTCGAGGTATTAAATTCTTGGTAACCACGTACCATTTCGGCGTAAGGGTTTACAAATAAACCACCATTCCTATTTAGTGCATTACCAAATAAAGGGTGATTCATGTATGGCATATACGAAGACGGATAGATCGCCGGGAACATCACAGGATTCGACCAGATGGCGCGTCTGAAGGTCGCAGCTCCACCATTGATACGGCTTCCATTTTCGTCTGTGCTGCCGATCGGTCCATTGTAATCGTCAAACTGAGCATATACACGTACGATACCCGTCGTTGTAGGGGTAAAGTTGATATCAACATTTGAACGGACGGAGTAATTTTTTAACTTGATATTGTTATTGAAATTGTTGATTCCGTTCATCTTCAAAATACCATTGTCGATGTTATATGTACCGGATAGGTAGTACTTTGCTTTTGCTCCACCGCCGCTGATATTTAGGTTATTGCGTTGGTTTATGGTATAGTCTTTTATAAGCTGGTCAATCCAATTATTATTCGGGTAGAGCAGCGGATTGTCTCCGGCTCTTGTATGGTCAATTTTGGTCTGCCAATACGGAAGCCCCTGTCCACTGGCCGCGTCAGCAGGTCTTGTCAGGTAGGCCTCGTTGGCCATTTCCATATAGCGGATGTTGTCTGCAAATTTAAAATTGCGGGTATTGGTAGAAACATTACTTTCTGTACGGAATTCAAATTTTGTAGCCCCTTCTTTACCCAGTTTTGTGGTGATCAGAACGACGCCGTTTGCACCCCGGGCACCATACATGGCGGCCGCATTGGCATCGCGAAGGACAGAAAAGCTCGCAATATCATCGGGCTGTAAGCGGGCCATATCGGTCGGTGAAGATTCGATGTTATCGATGAGAATCAATGGGTCCTGTTTTCCGGTACCAAAACTTCCAAGTCCCCGAATAAAGAAATTCGCATTATCAGATCCAGGCTCACCACTGCGTTGAAAGGCAATCATACCGGCAACCCTTCCAGCGAGCATAGTGGTTAGGTTGCTCGTCGGGCCTTTTAATTCTTTCGGATTAATCGTGGTTACGGAGCCAACTACGGAAGCTCTTTTTTCGCGTTGACCAAAACCCGTGACAACGACATCGTCGATAACATTTTCGTTTAGTTTAATTTGGATGTCTAAGGTGATGGTATTGTTGGCATCTGTTTTTCTTCCGGTCAGGGAAATTTCCTGACGTGCGTAGCCGACACTACTAAATACTAATGTCGCAGTTTTGTTGGTATTAAGTACATAGTTTCCATTTCCATCCGTAGATACGCGCATAGTGCCCCCCAAGACACTTACTGTGACGCCTGATACCGCTGTGCCGTCATTTTCCGAGGAGACTTTTCCTTGTACACGAACCTGTTGCGCCATAGCTGCACAACAAGTTGCCGTCATTAGAAATATAAAAATTCCTAGACGAGATTTAATCTTCTTCCATCTTTTCATTAATAAGAATTTTGGTTATAAATTGAGTTATGTTAGGTACAATTATCGTTACAATGAATTGGATAATTCGAGGGGATTTACAGCAAAAAAAGGGGGTGAAATGGTCAATATGCCAATCAATTCTTGGCGTTATCACTATGGGGTGACGTTTGGGAAGCTGCTGTTGAATACATGTTATTTACCGCCGACTTTGTGCGAATTTTGGGAATGGTCTGCCCGGTAATGGGGGGGACAGACCACTACTGGGTCGTATATTTATTAAAGCAACATCGGGAGATGTGTTTTTGAGACTCAATATTACTTTATTTTACTTTTGCGCTTTTTACCATAGTTTCGATTATACCAGATGATGAATCCGGTAACAGGTAGGGAAACACAGAATAAGGTAGCCAAAAACATCAAAATCTTTGTCGGTAGCCCGTAGATACTTCCGGTATGAAATGCATAATTTGAATCTTCCCACTTATTGGCAAGACCTTTTTGCTCCTGTGATAAAGCTTCTTGAAGATCCCCACTATTATTATAAACAAACTGGTCGCTTTCTTCCCATGCCGAATGGTCATTAAAACTGACAAATACGTAGTATTTGCTTTCTACATCGTGAGGCTTATTCGGGAAACTGATAACAATTTTTTGCCAGCTTTCCCTTCTGTCCATACACTCGTCTAATAGATGATCTGCTAGCTCTTTGTTGAGATATTCTGATTTTTTTGAGGTCTTCCATGCTGTATGGACAACAGTTTTATTTTTCTTTCCGGCTTCTAAAAGCGTATAGAATCCGTTCGCCCACCAATCAAAACTCCAGATAAGTCCTGTGAAAGACAGAAAGATGATCGGTAGGGAGAAGTAAAATCCCGAATAAGCAAAAAGACAGTAGCCTTTTCCAGTACATATTGAATATTTCCTCAAACTGACTCTCATTAAGCCAATCCGTTTGCTCTTTTATAGGAATTATCAATTTTTTTTTATCCAGGGTAATTACAGGCAGTGTACACATCAAAGATAAATATTTATTTGGAGATATAGGCAGACCACGAGTGAATCATATGTTTAGATTTAGTTTAAAAGCCATGTCGGAAGATGTGGCTTTTTTACGTTTCCACTTTTATATTCCGTTATGCAATGTTTTAAAGGACAATTGAATTTCCAAGTTGTAATCAATGAAACATTGGGTATTGCTAGCTATATTATCGATTTCAAATTTGTGTCGTCAAAACCTTTGTTCTTAAAAAAGTCTTTGAGTGGTATTCCATTTATTTTCTTTGTTTTATACCAAAGGTTCAGTTTTCTATTGAGCTGTTTATCGGGCATATAGTTTAATTTGGCTTTTTTGAAATAGTCCAAAAAATTACCGTTTACTATACCATTGTCCCAATAGAACTCAAAATCTCCAATTCCTTCTACTGCATACCAATCGTTACTTTGATTTAAATCTGCACTTTTTGTAAAAGGAATGTATGGTTCATTTGTCCAAAATCTATCGATTACTATCGTTCGGCCCTGATTATTTAAATTTATGGTAGTATCTTTTATTATTCCCCCTTTTAGCATATTTAATTTTTCAGCGGCGAGATAATTTTGTTTTGAAAAATTCTTACTCTGCGGATATATTCCTGCTGCATTGGTTCTATAAGGCTCCATATAACCATTACCAATAAAATAGGACTCCGTTAAGGTCTCGTTGTCGACTAGAAAATATTCATTTTTTCGTTTTACCACGATTTTATAATCGGTCCTTTTCAAATTGAGTGATGGCGTGTCTGAAAAAACACCTAAAGGTGCATACCTGGCATAAAATATATCTTTTGCTGAGGTTCGCAACAGGCTATCCAAAGAAATTACGTTAATCTCCCTGTTAGCAACGGCTTTCGAGATGTTTTTTAACTCAAATTTAGTTCTTGTCAGCGGCGTTATTGTAACTAAGATATCAACGGGCAAATTTTTCCCATCGCGCTCAAAGCTTATAAAATTCTGAAATACTTTTTGATTTGAATCATCAGTAAGGATGCTTTTTTTGAACAGAAAATTATAAATAGTCAAATCTGGAAAATCGGTACTGTCAGATTCGATTTCTGCATATGTTCTTTTGCAGAATAAATGGCCATTCAATGAATCGGTTAGTTTGTCTTGATCAAAGATAACATACTTGGTTTGAGCAAAGCAGCTACCGATAAGTTGGAAGACTGATACGGCTAAGAAAGTAAATAAGATTGTTATGTTGCGCATGCTATTTTTTATGATCTAACATATCTTTAAAAGTACCTAAATTTTCATGATTCTTTGGAGAAATTACCCTACAAATATTATTTTCAGTTTTATCGTAAACCGCGTTTGGCGAATCGTTAGGTATGAATATTACAGTGAGCAGCTTAGGTTTGTCAATGTTGTAAAATATAAAATTCTGATTTTAGCACGTCTGAAAAATTGTTATTCGGGGATGAATTTAAAACTTTTATAGGGGTTGTGTTCGTACCTGCTTCGTACCACCTTTGGATCGTCACAGATACGGATCGAATATTGTACAGTCTTTATCCAGATATTTTCTGTTCAGGTACTGGTTAATGTCTGGTGAATAGCTGTAGATTATCTGTTGTTGATCCGAACAGGGGGCGACTCTGGTACGAATCAGACGCAGCTTTCTCTACCTTCCATTCACCGGATTTTCTTGATCATCGGTCTAAAACCGATAAGCCGGGGGCTTATTGTGTAAAATAAATTAGGGAAGTACAGGTTGGGGCATGATGGCTTTTAAGAATTATTGCTTTATCTTGGATTTTTCCATTGGACCAAAACTATGATCACCTTATCTAAACACATCTTATTTTCTTTTATACTTTGCCTGTTATTTTCACAGTTGCAAGGTCAGTCAGATCCTACAACAGGATTTTTGAAAATTAAAAATGATATTTTTTGGGATACCCAAGATGGACAGCCTATATATAGCCAAGGAGGAGGTATTTTTTCTTTCAGAGATCCTGAAGATGGGCAGACTAAATATTTTTGGTATGGAGCAAAATATCAAGAATCTGAAAAATACCGAAATGATCCCAGTGTTACTCCTGAACGCGACAATTTTGTTTCTGTAACGTGTTATGTGTCTAAGGATCTCGTAAACTGGACCTCTCAGGGAGATGTACTGACTTTTGATGAACTTAATAAAAATTCTATCCAGACGCGCTGGGCAGGACGTCTAGGTGTTGCATACATCAAGGAAATAGCCAAGTATGCGTTGTTCATCCAGCACAATGATCAATTATTGGTTACCTTATCAGACCGCCCCAATGGCCCATTTAAATGGCATCAGCGTATCAATATGACGGGTATGATAGGCACAAGCAACACCGGAGATCAAACGGTATTCACCGATGAGGATACCGGAAAGTCTTACCTGGTGTATTCCTATGGAAGAGGAAGAAACAAGATTTACATCTCAGAAATTGGTGTCAAGGAAGGTAAGGTAGGGCTATTGGATTGTAATCTAATATTTAAAGGGGCGGGAAGAGAAGGGAATTGTATGTTCAAATATAATGGGAAATACTATTTATTTGCCTCCAACTTATATGGCTGGGATTCCTCTTTTGCCTATTACTCCGTTTCAGATCATATTTATGGTCCATATACGCCAACGAATGAAATGCTGATCATGGAAGGTTCAGAGGCAGATTATGCCCATGTTACGCAAACCGGATTTTTTGTGACGCTAAAAGGGGCCAAAAAGCAGACGGTTATTTATTGTGGCGACAGATGGGCTAATTTTGCGGGCAATGGTCTAGGATATAACCAGTGGTGTCCCCTTTCCTTTGATGACCAAAAGCCTATTTTTAATTCGTTAAGTTCATGGAGTCTTCATCCAACAACAGGAGAATGGCAGGTGAACGGTGACAATAATTATGTTAAGAACGGGAGTTTCGAGGCCGATAGAAGACATATACCAAGTCCGGTAAAGCCTGTTCAGGAACAGTTATTAGGATGGCAAACTACGATCATTAAAGGAAATATACTCTCTGTAAGCGATTCTTTATCGCCCGTGCTTAATTATTTCAATACAGCCGAGGATAGAAAGCAGGTAATTGGAGAAAAGAGTTTGCAGATTAACGATAAAATAGATTTTAAGCGTAAAGTCTCACAGATTATTCAGTCTAGCCAGCATATGAAACTAGCGGATGGAAAATATACTTTATCTGCAAAATTTAAACGTGGCAGCGGATTTGAGCATTTATATATGTATGCCTTAAGTAATGGTAAAACGTATAAACAGAAACTGAGCAAAGCGGATCAGCATTGGGGTAATATTACTTTAGCGAATATATCCATAAAAAATGGGCGCGTTGAAATAGGCTTTATGGCTAGTGGAAAGGCGAATGCTTATTGCCATATTGATGATGTAACACTTATTCGATCTAAATAACAAAGCTAGCCTTTTGGCAACATTGTTTGCATTGGTATTTTTAGGATTTTCATTTATCCCTAATGTTGCGCCTATTTGTTGAGGCTATGTTGTGAGATTGGCCGTTTTACGTCAAAAGGGCCTGATTCTCATCAGACCCTTTCTCTTAGCGTTTATTTGTACAGTAATTTTTGTGTTTCCTATCGTTTCCTCTTTTTTGTTTCGTCATCCAATGTTTTTAAAGACTATTGGATTTTCACTGTACGACGCCAATTTTTATGTTGAACCTTCCATTTGAAAGGTAGCTTGTAGCCGTCTTGTATAGTAAGAACAATAGTCGTTTCCAAATAGTTTTATTGAAGTAAATTATTTTTTGATAAATTGAAAAAAAATGGATACAGTCTTATATCATCAAAAGCTTTTAGAACACTATACCTGTAATTGGGGGCAGGAATATAACGTCTTGACTTGGTCAAAAGGCCCCTATAAGGATCTAGGCGATCACTTTAGGGTGCTGGAATTTCCGCCTACAACCGAACGGAACATGTGGGCTTATGCTACTATAGGTATGTCTGGCTTGCATGATGAATTTGCCCTCGAACTGCACATTTTTTCTGGTGAGCAAGATGAAACATTAGTTGAATCATTAATAGTCGTAGCACATTATCATAGATTTGGCGCAAGTTTGGGACATTGGCATACCATAAACTGGGGAAGAGGATGGCGCATGGATTCTCCCTGTTCTTATGGCCTTATTTCGCTGCCTTATCTCGACGGACCCAAACTCGAAATTCTTACCCTTGATAACAATAAATCAGTCCATTTCTATTGGTTGCTGCCTATTACCGAGGAGGAAGTAGCTTTTAAAAAGGAAAATGGTGCCGAAAAGCTTGAGGGAATATTTGAAGAACGAGGATTAAATTATTTAGATCCTTTCAGGAATACGTTGGTTTGAATGAAATAATATCTCGGAATTTAGTAGTCAAAAATACCAGTTTTTCTAAAAAATAGATAGCTATGAAACTACTTCGAAATTTTGAATTACACGATATACTGTTTGATTTAGAATCTGGCAAAGAGTTTGAAAATTCAACTATCCAGCGCCATTTGACTATCTAAATGATATGGAACAGGATTGGGGATTATTCATTCAGGAAATCATTAATAATCCATTACGGAGGAGGAATATGATTTCAAATCTCATGGAATGAGTTATTAATAAGTTATACTGTTCTGTTATTAAAACAGCTTCCACTTCTAGCGACATAAAGATTGTTTCAAGAACATTTAGAATTGTTTAGAGATGAAATTTATCCACAAAAAAGTCATTAACCCTAGCGATTTTTCAGTAGAAAACGGGTAAAAGGATTTTCATTATATAAATGCATACATAGCTAGTCCGAGCATATATTTTAAACTTTTTTTAATCAACAAATGATATAAAGGTAGCGAGATTGTTATCTTTCAATTAAATTCGTAAATATGAGTAATCGTAAGGAAGATCGTATGGTCCAAGATCTTATTAGTCGGTGGCAAAATATTATCAGTAATAACTTTATACCAAATGAATCAGAGATATTTTTTAGTACTACTTTTTCTCACAGTATGCCAGTTGGCCTCGGCTCAATTTGCAAAAATCATTGACAAAGACGGCTATGTAAATGTGAGGAAACAAGCTACAGTGAATAGTGCGGTTGTTTCAAAAATTGCTGCTGATAAAATTGTTTATGCATTTCCTGATGAAAAGTTCGGCGATTGGGTAATTGTTGATTATACCGACAACCATAAGAAGAGCATCACTGGATATGTACACAATTCAAGAATTAAATATATCGAATCCTATAGGCAGATCCCTACAATATTTTCTGATGAAGGCAGCGCAAAATTTATGGCAAAAGATATAACCGTGCAAATGAATTCCGATCGTTTCGATTATGAAAAAAATAAAGGTGATTTTTCATCGACTCAATATGATGGCTATAGCGTTGTAGACAAATTTAGAGGGCAGCAGGTCTGGGGAACAGATGGCGAAATCCCTACAAGCCATTATAGCGCTATTCAGGCTACTATAAAGGGAAGATTTATCCAGATCCCAACAAAGGAAATCGAAAACTTATTTAATGTAAACAACGAGTTTGCAACATGCTACTATGATGACTCAAATGATATTTTATACATTACTGCTGTTAATGGCGATGGAGCTGGTGGGTATGCAGTTTTATTTGAGATTAAAAAAGGTAAATATAAAGCACGCGTGGTAACAATGCCATTTTAGCAATCCTCCCCATTTCCATCCCTCAGCACTAGCGTAAATTGTTTTCTATTTATAATAAAAACTATCTGCAGCAATTTTCCTCAGATTATGAGCTTATACAGAGTTATTTCGAACTCAGGCCAAGACAGTTTCTGATTGCAATTCGATTTAAAATCTAGCGTTTAACTCCCAAAGAATTTGTTAACTTAAGGCTCTCAAGTGACCTTTGACAATCTAGCTAATTTATATCTTCCAGTGAGGTGGTAGATGGACTCTGTTTGAAGTTATATAACGTACAAATCAATAAATGTTAAGAAGTGAAAATTAATAAAAAAGTTGTTCCAGCTATTTATATTCTGACCTATGTTTGTTTGATGGTGATGAATTTTATTGCGATAGAGCACCAATCAATTAAAGGATGTTTTAGTCAGTTATTGGCTGATTTTTTTCATTTGGGGCATAAATTTGATGGCTTTCAAATTTTTAGAATATATCTTTTTGGGAATCCATGGATATTGGGATTGTTCTATTATGGCTTTAAAACTAAGTGGATAGTATATTGTTTTATTGCCGCTAATATCTTAGCGTTTATAACGCTATTGCAATGTTATATGAAATTAACTTAATATACCTATCAGTTATTCTACTTCTTTGATGAAATTACTGCTACAATGGAAAATTAGATCTAAACTGCGAAATGATTTGGAAACATTTGTTGTCAGATAATAATATTTTAGCACCGTTATTTTAAAAGTGTGATAACTGTAATTGGTAGTTTGTTTATATTAGGTTTATGGTAAAAAGATCAGTCTTAGAAAAGCTATCCAATAAGGACCTGTTGCGGTATACTTCAGCAGATACCCGATCAGTCCCTGAAGCTATAGAAATGGCTTTCGACATTCTCAAAAAAAGGGGGTATTTTTTTTCCGAAACAGAAATTGTTAAGATAAATCAACTTATAGCGTCAAGGAAAAAAGAGGAGCCTGATTACAAATCCCTTAACACATGGGATATTGATGAGGATGCTGAAAAAGCTTCCGTCAGTTTCTATTCACAAAAAGCAATATGGTATTTTAGTATACTATTCGGATTATTTACAGGCGCTATATTGCTAGCGATTAATTTATTCACAGTATCCAAGAAAAAAGAAGCATGGGCAACACTCCTATTTGGATTTGGTTATACCATAGCGTTAATTTTGGTATACAACGAATTTAAAGACTATTTTGATCAGAGTAGATTCACTTGTATTTTGTTATATGGAATAGGTGCCGCCATATTGCAGTTTGGGTTTTGGGATCAATATTTAAAAGGAATAAAGTATAAGAAAAGAAGCATCATTGCTCCGCTTATTATCTGTTTAGTTGTTGCTGGTTTAATTATATTACGTATCATAATATTCTTAAGGTGATTCTCCGCAATAATATTGAAAGACCCTATGGTTTTTCAAAGGCCAATGTTGTTATCTTGAGAGTTATACCTTTCTTACTTAATTCCTTGACGGTGAATAAAACCAAAAATATTCCTATTTGTATAAAGAGTTGTTTTGCTTTCATATCGTTGAGATTTTCTTTTTGTTGGAACAACTCTCTCGATTTCATATCGTAATTTAACGTGATCTACATCACATAGTTAAAATTCATTTCCCCATTCCTGCCATTCACCGAGTTTTCCTGAGCGTTAGTCTAAAGCCCGTAGGCTAGGGGTCTATAGTGTTGTAGTTTTGAGTCAACAAATAAGAACTAACAACTAACACTATAAAATAAAGACATTATGAACCATCATGAGTGTATTCAAAGGACACTCATGATAGCTTTATCATCAAATAAAAAATAAATAATTTCGATAAAAAACGCTAGTAAAAACATTCGCAGCAGTAGCTTTAATCGCCGTATCAACATTCGCTATGGCAGCTGAAGAGCCTGGGGCAAAAGCAACAAAAACAAACGTTAACCTTTCCACAGCAGACTTGGCACTTGATCGCTATGTTGCGGTAACTACGGAGGGAGAATCAGCAGGAGTAGAACAATTGTTCGCTGCTGATTTCAATCAAAAAATCCAAGCAACAAATGCGCAGTCTCACAGCCGCGAAGCTGTGGTTAAATCCTTGAAAAAACAAAAAGGCGAAAAGCTGAACTGTACAGTGAACACGGATATTGTAGAAGAATCCGCAGACTATATGGTCGCTAAGGTCACTTTGAAATTTGAAAACTTCACCAAAACAGACTTAGTTACTTTGGAGCGTGAGGGCAATGACTGGAAAGTCTCCAAATCAATCAATTCATATAGATAAGAGCCATCCCTAACAAATATATAAGTTGTGAAGCCATGTCGAGAGATGTGGCTTTTATTTTTTGCGTATCATTGTATGTCGATGGATAATAGACGATCAGTTTTGAATTGAGTATATGGTACAATATAATATCAAATGGCTAACAGATAGATTTGAAAATGGAGATAGCTTCAAATTTCTCTTCTTTTGGGGGCATACAGCTAAGCAAAATCAGGAAGTTGGAAAATTTGTTTTCAGTCAATGGTATGAGAGTCCGTTTACAGTAGATAGTATTACCTATAGGACTGCGGAGCATTGGATGATGGCCCAAAAAGCTTTACTTTTTGATGATAAAAAGAATTTCGAGAAAATTATAAACTGTATTAAACCGGGGGAGGCCAAAGAGTTGGGAAGGCAAGTTATAGGCTATGATGATCAGATTTGGAACGAACGAAAATTTGAGATCGTCAGGAACGGAAACATCCATAAGTTTAATCAACATTGGGAGCTGGCAGAATATCTGTTAAAGACAGAAAATAGAGTTCTCGTTGAGGCAAGCCCCGTTGATGCCATCTGGGGTATTGGACTTGCACAAGATAACGTTGATATTGAAAACATCTATTGTTGGCGTGGTCAAAATCTATTAGGCTTTGCGTTGATGGAAGTACGAGATTTTCTAGGTCAATTTGGACAATTTCAAGCACTTCAAAACGCTATGCAAGCACCTTGGTCGAAGTTTTCCGATAAGGATAGTGGCGACATGTTTTGGAGAATGGGAGCTGGAGAGGAATATTTGAGTGAATTCGGTGCTTTTTATGATAATCTGTCTGAAAGAGAACAAATGATATATCAGCTCAGCCATCCTTGTCCTTATTCATGGATGGATTTTTATTAACTTCGTATAAATGGAATTTTACAACTGGTGGTTTGCCAGTAAAAAGACAAACCACTAGTGTATCATCTATTTATCAAGGCCAGGTCGGAAGATGTGGCTTATATTATTTTGAAACCAGAAAATTAGGTATACTCGGGCTCTTCTGAATTTATATCTGTGACGTGTTTCCCTGTCAGAATTTTATATTCATTCTTTTGAAGCCAGTCTTACCCCAATAACTGAATTTAATCTTTCCCGTGATTTGATTCTTAGCGACGCAGCCTATGTATCTGCTGTCAAGCGCATTATCTCTGCTATCGCCCAATACAAAAATACTATCTGTCGGAACAACGAAATCATTCATATTCTTCATACCATTATCGAACTCTTCTTTACTTTTATAGATGCGATGACTGTGTCCATTTGGAAATGTCTCTTCCAATTCAGAAAAGTTTATACCTTCTACATTTCTGTCTGCAATAAATTTGGATTTACTCAGCTTGTTATTTATCGATACAATATTGTCTTTAAGTGAGATCGTGTCATTGGGTAGACCAACTATACGATACATGAATAACTGACCATCTTCTTTCGTAAACGTAACCAGATCTCCAGTTTTAGGTGTGTTTTTTTCATAGGCTTTTGTATCTGTTACAATCCAGTCGCCTACCAGAATCGTTGGATTATTGGCTGTTGTTTGAGCAATGTAAGATTGTATGCCTATCATTTTTTTCATATCAAACACAAAGGTCATTGTGGAGATAAAGATGGCGATCAATACGTAGTTATACCATTTGTTGTAAGGTCTGAGGGTATAAAATTTTTGTTTTTTTGCATTCAGTATAGCATCTATTACCATAATTAAAAGGAATGATATACCGATCGCCATAAAAATGATCACGCCGGTAAAGGAGGTTGCCCAACGGGTAACAGCAAAAATTGCAGGGATTAGATAACTTAGGGCAAAATAAAAAATACCTTTCTTTATCTGTCCATTATAGACCTGCCCTAGGCCAGGAAAAACTAAAGAAAATAACCCTGCCAAAAAAGCATTTCTTGGATGTGACTGAGGTACATCAATTGTCGTTGGATCTTCCATAAAAGAGTAATAGGTATAATTACAGCGTGGTGATTGACTGCCTGCATATAGGAAGCCTTTCCCGGCAATAAAATTAATCATTTATTTTTTGAATGTGGCTGGCAATCCTAAAAACTTTATCAGGTATTCTGTACCGGATTCGTGCTATACGTTTACCTTCTCATTCCCGCCATTCACCGAGTTTTCCAGATCGTTGGTCTAAAGGCCGTAGGCTAGGGGCCTATTGTGTCGTAGTTTTGAATCAACAAATAAGAACAACAGAACTAACACAATAAAATAAAGACATTATGAAAGCATTAGTAAAAACATTCACAGCAGCAGCTTTAATCGCAGTATCAACTTTCGCTATGGCGGCTGAAGGACCTGGAGCAAAAGCAACAAAAA